>Ga0302288_1000271_pt1 | contig 45105 bp, 37 predicted proteins | sample III_Fen_N1_1_FD_194549 | JGI IMG/M metagenome (GOLD analysis project Ga0302288, IMG submission 194549) | Peat permafrost microbial communities from Stordalen Mire near Abisko, Sweden - III_Fen_N1_1 | ecosystem: Environmental > Terrestrial > Soil > Wetlands > Permafrost | place: Sweden: Abisko...
AATTCAATAATGACTTAAAATTTATATCGTTTTTAATAATCATCTTTATTAAAATAGAGCCGATCAAGTATCCACTTAAAACAAAAAAAAATATGACACCATCAAAATTCAGTTCATTTAAAAATTGAGGAATATATGGAAGAAGGCTTAAACTATGACTATATAAAACGGTAATAATAGCAAAACTACGTAATATATCTAAACCTATAATTCTTCCTTTGTAATTATCGATTACCATGCTATTAGATTACTACCGCAATTAAAACAGTCTCTTCATCATGAATTGTTCCATGATTCAAATAAAAAGAATAACCTAGGTTTAGTGATGATATGTAATTGGGTATATCAACAAAGTCATTTAAACTATGATAAATTGAAATAGCTAAACGAGGTTTAAATTTTTTAATAGCATTAATGCCTCCCTTTAATGCCGATAATTCTGAACCTTCAATATCCATTTTTATAAAGTCTACTTTCTTTACATTATATTCATGTATAAAATCATCAATACAAATAGTTTCAACTCTTCCCGAATTTTCAATAACTATTTCAGAAACTCTACTACCGGGTCCATTATCAATAAAATAAAGCTCCTTTTGAGAAGTTTCAGCTAATGGTTTTGGTATTAATGTAATTCTTTGCTTTACATTCCTATTAAGTTCAATATTTATATTAAAAGTTTGAATATTGCTAGGAATAAATTCAAAACTATATACATGTCCTCTATCACCTACTTCATTCGCAAAAAATAAAGCAGTATCGCCCCAACATGCTCCACAATCAAGAACAACATCGTTTATTGTTGGTTTTATCGTGATTTTCTCTGAAATATATTCATACTGTTTAATAGTAATTAAACTTTGAATCCCTACTGAATTATAATATAACTGAAGAGGAATACCAATTGAATTCAAATTATATAAATATAATTTTATTAAATCATTGAATACAAATTTTACAGAGATAAAATCTTTTCTATCTTTAAGATTATCGAATGTTTTAATATTTTCCCAATAAGATGGAGTACTTAATGGTAATAAAACCTTACTCTCACCTAAAATCCTATACGTAATAATTTTTATTAGAAGTGATTTCGATTTATCATCTGAAAGTAAATTATATAGGAATTCAATACCTTCAAAATATGGTTTTAATTGACGTAAAGCCTGTTCATATTTCCATGGTTCTAATTTAATTTCATTGATATTAAGAATTTTTTTAATTTGTTTTTTACATTTTGATTTCCATGATGTTTTCACAACAGATTTTGGTCCAAAACGCAGATAATCATAATTGTTAGAATATGCGTTTTCGATGTTTTTAAATATTTCATCGAGTAATTCTAATCCAAAAGTATCCATGTTCGATTATTGTATTTGTGTATTGAAAAATAAAGGCCTTACTACTCCTGGCCATTTACCATGCCATCCGCTCGTATTTCGTTCTTCTGTTATTTCAAATGAATGAGCATTTTCATGATAAAAATAAGCTTGACTATTTGATACAAACATATTATTTACAGTATAATTCCCATCATTCAAAAAGTTAGCTGGTATAGTTATAATTGATTTATGAATCCCTTTTGATAATGGCTTGTTTTCAGTAGGTATTGCAAAAATACAAGTTTCATTAACATCGAATAAATGCATGCTAATATTTACAGAAAATCCTTCCTCATTACACCAAAACTCAGTAATTAATTTAAGTTCAGTATTTACCGTTAAATAATCTCCTTCATATTCAACGTATGCACTTTTAATCTTTATTTTTTCTAGACCAGGTGCATCTTCTATAGTCCAATGATTATTGACAATTCCCTTTACGGTTTCGTCTGACAAATAATAATCAACAACAGAATCAATCAATCCTGTCTTTGATATACTTCCATTTTTAATTAACAATCCTGTTTTGCAAAGATTTTTAACTGCTGTCATATTATGGCTCACAAATAAAACCGTTCGTCCTTGTCCCGTTGAAATATCCTGCATTTTGCCAATAGCCTTTTTCTGAAATTCAGCATCCCCCACAGCAAGCACTTCATCCACAATTAAAATTTCGGGTTCAAGATGAGCCGCTACAGCAAACGCTAAACGAACATACATTCCGCTACTATAGCGTTTTACAGGCGTGTCAATATATCGTTCACATCCCGAAAAATCAATTATTTCATCTAGCTTTGCAGTTATTTCATGTTTACGCATTCCAAGAATAGAACCATTCAGATAAATATTTTCGCGACCTGTCAATTCTCCATGAAATCCAGTACCTACTTCCAAAAGACTAGCAATCCGACCTTTAGCTTTTATCGTTCCTGTTGTTGGTGTTGTTACACGCGAAAGAATCTTTAATAAAGTCGATTTTCCCGCACCATTTTTACCAATTATTCCAAGAACATCGCCTTGATTAACGGTGAAATTAATATCACGCAAAGCCCATACATAATCAGAAGCACCTTTTGTACTTCGATCGTTTGTATCTCCTATCTTCAAAAAAGGATCTTCCTTACCTCTTACACGCGACCACCATCTATTAAGGTCATCACCCAAACTTCCAGTGCCGATATAACCTAATCGATATTGTTTTGATATATTTTCTATCTCTATTATTGGTCGCATTATGTATCCATATATTCACAAATGTAGGGAAAAATTCTAAATAGGGAGAGGGGGAATAATGGAAAATTGAAAATGGTGAATTGAAAATTAGAATTCATAAAAGTTCAACTCATTGAATAGTGGTTATTAACAGCATTATTTACGTAACAATTCAATTTGAATTATAATAGGGGTATCAAAATTTTAGAAAATTGCATTTACAAGGGATTTGGAGTTTTTATTCCAATTATAATAAGATTCAAATGCCAATCTCCCAACCCTCTTCGCCAAGAGGGCTAAAACAGCCAATGACTGCAAAGCCCCTCTATCGAAGCTGGTAGGAGGGATTGACTTTGGTTAGTAATGAATTATTTAATAATTTGGTATAATTAAAACCAAAAAAAATCCCCCGTTCTCAAATAGATGAAAACGGGGGGATTTATAAAACATATTATACCGCATTATCGAGGAATAAAACCAACAGCATCGCTAGCTATACCCCATCCGTGACAATTGCCAGCTGTAATTCGAAACCAAACCTCAACAGCTCGAGTTAGATTTCCAAGTTCAAGCTTAAATACCGATGCTGGATCAATAACTGTTTTCCAACTTCCAGTATCTGCAGGATTTTCGCTCATTTCTAGCTTATATCGGTCGGCATATAAAACAGCATCGGCATATATTTTTGCACTTTGAAGCGTTTTCCCATCTACTATGCGTTTTATAATAGGTTTTTCGGGTACATCGTGTTCAGTATATTCTTCGTTACTATCGAAACCCGAAAGGAGAATAGTAGCTTTATCGCCTTTAGCAATTTTATTCACTAAAACCAAAGCCTCTTTTAGAATTGTATACACGTTTAAACTTTGATCTTCAATAGCCACATTTTTTGTTTTACTACCATCTTTCGACCTGATAAGCGAATCGAGCTTTGCATTTTCATCACTTAACTGTTCAACAACATCAGCTAAATCTTTGAACATTTCAGGCTTACTTGAATAAGCACTTATTACACGACCAGCAAGCTGATACACTTTAACCGACTCTCTATACGTTTTGATATGGAGAACCGCAACAAACGTTTTTTTCATGATACATGGATTTAAAGTTAATAACTAAATAAAAAACGAGAGACAAAACAGCTTATTGCGTATTATATATTATTTTTTTTGAGTATTATTATTTACTTGAGGTATTTTTAGAAACTTGATATTGTATTAATATAACGTGTGTTCGATGTAATAATTTATTGTAATTAACTATTATTGAACAGTTATGACATTTATAGTAAGCCTTTAGGTTTGGTATATTTGTAGCAGATTATTTTTATAGAGTTATTTTGTCCCGTACGGGACAAAATTGTCATTGAATATATTTTTCTAAAAATATTTTATCACTACGTGATTGAAATACAATAAAATAAAAATCTTTCATACATCGAAATCCCGTTTATATAGATAAATCTACAAATTGCAGAAAGAGACTTTGAAATATAAAAGAATTAACCCCAACCCCTTAAAAAGGGGCTAAAACGGCATTATCTATACATGAAATCAGTTAGGTAACAATTAAATTGATTTGATATTATTGCGAATAAACTACAATGTACGAAGAACAGTTAAAGCCCCTTTTCAAGGGGTTTGGGGTTTTAATACCCTACCTGAGCAAATTACTCCAATAAAAGAATAATCTATCGCAATAAATTACTAAAGCATAGCACTATTTTCAATAATGTCATCCACAGTTTAGTAATATACTGCAAACCATTAAGCAACTACTTGAATATATTTTCAATTTGATGATTTCCAGATAAATTGTACAACAATACATTACAAATGTATGACTGTAATTATAATTATTATTTCGGTTGATCTGAAATGCACCGTAATAGTTTACGAAACTAATCGATTCCATTTTCAAACTACATCTGTAGATTTATAAATGTATGATGTCAAAAATTAATTGATAGCAGTAGATTGTAATACTATAGTTGTAAATAGTAAAGTTATTCGAGACTTTTTCTTTATTAATGAAGAATTAAATTTAATATTAAAAGGAATCGTAAATATCGAAGCTATGAATTTATACGGCTCTAACAATATATTCCAAATTGCTTATCAAATAATTGCAAATGTTTCATATTTTTGTATAATTAATACCATGACAATGAATAGATCTCTCTATATACTTTTTGCTTTTTTTACAACTTTTTTTACACCCAAAACAGTTGAATCACAAATACGTCCAACGGAAATTTCTGGTTTACAATTATGGCTTCGAGCTGATAGTAATGTTACTTTAAATGGAACAACGGTAAATTCTTGGAATGATTGTAGTGGAAATGGTAATAATGTTATACAAACTGGAGCTAGTCCCCAACCCAACCTAATTTACAATGCAATAAAAGGCTTACCAGTTGTTAGGTTTGATGGTGTAGATGATTTTCTGGATGGAGGAAAGCTCATGTGCCAAGTAGGTTTATCAGGAAGTACAATTTTTCTTATTTGCAAAAAAACTTCAGGAGATGGAATATTTATAGGGAAATTTATTGCTGCTGGATCAAGTACTCGATGGTGGCTAAATTACTATAACGGGCAGTTACTATCGAATTATAATGGGAATACTAATTGTGGAGTTAATCGATCAAGTGGGACTTTTGAACAACTGTCTGTAGTTTGGGATAGAACAAATTATTTAAATAAATTATATGCGAATGGTTCAATTATTGGCAATTGGGTTTTAAATACAGGGAATCCAAATAATAATTATAACTTTTTAATTGGTGCTGGAGCTAATGTAACTGGAACAATTCCTCCATTAAGTGGAACCTATCTTAATGGTGATATTGCAGAAGTTGTTATCTATAATAGAGCCTTAAATGAAAATGAAAGAAAGAAGGTTGAACTTTACTTAAGGAATAAGTATACAACCACAGTAAATTTAGGCCCTGACATAACAAAAACGAGTTCATTATGTGACACAATTTTACATGCAGGTATGGGATTTGCCTTATACAAATGGAATACTGGAGAAACAACGGAATCAATTAAAGCAAGTAAAGGAACATTTTATGTAAGTGTAGTTGATAATAATGGATTTCCTTCAATTGATACTATACAAATTTCATATTTAGGCACAAAATTAAATCAGAACAAATCGATTCTTTGTAAAGACGAAATCTATTCACTAAAAACAACGGTTCAACCAAGTGCTTATATATACAAATGGAATACTGGAATAATCGGCAACAATATAGCAGTATCAACAAAAGGCAATTATTATGCAACGGTTACTGATAAAAACTCTTGTTCTGTTATTACTGATACAGCATCATTTACTATAGATTCATTTAAATCGGAAGCAAGTTTAGGGAATGACACAAGTTTATGCCAAAACAACACAATAGGCTTAATAAAACCTAAAATAATGAACGACGGCACTCACTATATTTGGAGCACTGCCGATACCACAGCAACAATTAAAGTTTTGAACTCGGGAACATATTCATTAACAGCAACAAACAATAATGCTTGCTCTGCAAGTGACGCAATTTATGTAAGTGTAACCGGTACGGCTCCTATCCCAAACTTTAGCTATAGTTTACAGAATAATCAAACTATTTCTTTCAATAACACTTCCAATGTCTCAGGTGATAATTGGAAATGGGATTTCGACGATGGATCCTTTTCAATTAATGAAAATCCAACTCATAGCTTTAATGTAGGATCAAACTATACTATAACATTTCAAATTGGTTCTGGTAGTTGTATTAATTCTATCTCAAAACAATTATATATCCAACCTTTTAATAAATCAGACCTCATGTTATGGTTACGAGCTGATAGTAATTTAATATCTGTTGGCAAAAACGTAGATATTTGGAACGATTGTAGTGGGAATAAAAATAATATAATTCAAACCTCAACGTCATCGCAACCGCTATATACTTCAAATATATTAAATGGTCTACCTATAGTACGTTTCGATGGTTCTAATGACTATTTATTCGGTGGCGATATTTGTAATATTTCTCCTTTGGGAATCTCTATTTTTATTGTGGGTAAATGCAACACTTCAACTGGCACATACATTGCAAAATCTATAGCTGGTGGCTTTTTAGCTCGTTATGGTATAAGTCATTATTTAGATAACTTAGAGTATGTCTATGATGATAATGGGAGTGCCCCAGAAGTTATCTCAAAATTAACACAATTTAAAGGATATGATTTAATTTCTGCTATTTCAAATAAACAATTGGGTATAAATAAACTATGGCTACAAAATAAATTACAAGGTTCTTATCCCATAAAAACGATATCAAATATGAAATCTAACTATCCCTTTTTAGTCGGTGCATATAATAATACTTCTGGAGGAATTCCACCACTAGATGGAACTTACTTAAACGGTGACATAGCAGAAATAATTATTTTCAATAAACCATTAAAAGACGTAGACAGAATATCCGTTGAAACATATTTAAAGAACAAATATGGAATGAAGCCCGTTTCACTTGGCGATGATATAACAATTACGAAATCTCTATGCGACACAACTATTCATGCTGGGAAAGGTTATAGCGCTTATTTATGGAGTACTGGAGATACTACAGAATCTATAACTATTAAAAAATCTGGTTTATATACGGTAAATGTTAAAGACGCTGTATTTGGATATGAATCGACAGACAACATAAAAGTAACTTTTAATGCAGAACCCCATCAAATTCCCGATACTACCATCTGTCCCAAAGCTAGCCTTAGCTGGGACACAAAACTAAATACTACTGATTTTGATTTCAAATGGAGTACTGGTGAAACATCATCATCAATAATAATAAAGAATGCAGGCAATTATATTTTAACCGTTAACGATAAATTCGGATGTTCATATATATCAGATACCGTAAAAGTAAAAATCGATGATTTTGACAAAAGTATAGATTTAGGAAACGACACTACCCTTTGTAAAAATAATGAATTGGAACTCGTTAAAGGAGCAGATCGAGCTGTTCAATATTCTTGGAGCGATGACACCCATAACAAGACTATGATTTTAGTTAGTGGCGAGAAATATTACTATGTAACAGCAACGGATAAATATACTTGTACAGCAAAAGATTCAATAAAAGTAAAGGTACAAGGTATTGCCCCCATCACGCCATTTACAATGACGGGACATTGCCAAAACAATGAAATTACCTTAAAAGACAATTCTGTTTTAAGCGATAATACGACTAAAATAATTGCGTATAAATGGATAATTGAATCGGATACCCTTTTATCGAAAGACACTTCCTATCTATTTAAAAATGCAGGATTGTACTATATTAAACATATTGCCATAACTAATGGTGCATGTAGTGGAAGCAAAACTTTACCAATCACTATTAATCCATTACCTACGATATCTTTTACGCCTAAATCGGTTTGTCAATATTCGCTCGTAAACTTTATAAATACAAGTAGCTTTAATACATCGAATAGTGAATCAATTATTTGGAGTATAAAAGGAATTAAAGTAGAAGGAAAAGATACTACAACATACAAATTTAATAGCTATGGCTTAACCAATGTTTCATTAACAATTACCACAAACGACAATTGTACCGATTCATTGGTTAAACAAGTTGAAGTTAAATCAACACCCAAAGCAATTTTTAGCAATAGCCCAGCTTGTGGATTAAACGATTATTTCCTCTTCGACAAATCAACATCGCCAACTGCCGAAGGCTTAACGACAAGAAATTGGTATGTTAACTACTTAACAAGCCAAGAACAAACAATCCATTTAAAGCCAGATAGTACACTTGATGGTGATAATGTTTTATTGAAAGTAACGGGAGTTAATGGTTGTTTCGATACCGTTTCGCGTTTTATCCCCTATAGTCCAATTCCCAAAGCAGCATTGGAATTTAAAAAATCTTGTGTTGGTGATCTTATGACGTTTAGTGATAAATCGACTGTTGCTAAAGGAAGTATTGTAAAATGGAAATGGAATATAGGTAACAATATCGAAAGTTATGAGCAAAACCCTTCTGTGATATTTACAGAATCAAAAACCTACCCTATCACACTTCACGTTACTAGCGATAAAGGATGTGAAGATACCATAGTAAGTCAAACGAAAGTGATAAAAAAACCGATAGCAGCTTTTGACTATAACCCTAAAATTGCTGGTGCACCAATCGATATAAACTTTACAAATACAAGCGATTCGGCAACAAGTTATAAGTGGACATTTGGTGATTCAGAAAGTTCTCCGCTTTTTGAGCCTATTCACGAATATAGCGATAGTGGCAAATATACTGTTAGTCTTTACTCATACAACGATTATATGTGTGCTGATTCTTCAAAAAAAATAATTAGCTTACAAAAAGCTAATTACAAAATCGATCTTTACAGCATAACATCAACAGACAAAAATGGTTATGTAACAGTTAATACTGTATTTATAAATGCTGGGTTAAATCCTTTTACAAACATCGATTTTATTTTAACGAAAGATGATGGCACCAATGTAAAAGAAACTTGGAAAGGATTAAATACCACCGGTGTTATCGATACATTTACTTTTGCATCAAAATTTAAAGTTTCAAACGGAACAGAATTACCAAAATATATTTGTATTGATGCAAATGTCATTGGGAAACATGATTCAATAGTTACTACAAATAGAAAATGTATAACAAGTTTAAAAGTGTTCACTTTTTTAAGTGCTTATCCTATTCCTGCTGATGATAATTTGACGTTTACCTTTGTTTCTCCAGAAAAAGGTAATGCTCAATATGCTATATATAGTAGTATTGGTCAAATAATTCAGGAAAATACTGTTTCTATTGTTGATGGAATAAACAAACTAACTATTCCTACAGATTATCTTAATCAAGGTTATTATATTTGGAAACTAAATGTAGCTGGGAAAGAAAAAACGGGTAAGCTATTAATAAGTAGAAGTTTGAAGTAAGAGAATTGATTTTTATTTATAACTAATCAAATAAATTCTGATTTTGTATTCGTAGAATTTAAGACATTTTAATTCATTAAATTTCTCAATTCTTTAATCAAATAAACTCTTTTATTAGATTAGTTTTATTATTCCAATAAACGATATTCAAAACTTAATACATCCTTATCGTTTAATAAATATAGATCTTTTGTTTTCAACTTGAATAATATAAGACCCTGGCACAAGTTTTGAAACATCTAAAATTGAGGTATTAAATGCTTTTATAAGTAATTGATTCTGTAATGAAAACACACAAATATCACTTTTATTTGAAATGTTAATCGTTGACGTTGCTGGATTTGGATATATAATAATATTATCATATTTAATTATAGATTCATCAACAAGACTATTACCAGGATAGTTTAGTCTTAATGTCTTTTGAGTATCAAAAGGTATTGTTATTCTCTTTCGACTTTCTTTTTGTCCAGGATTTATAATAACTAAATCGTAAGTTCCATCTAAAATATTGTTAAAGATAAAATTTCCATTTTTATCAGTTAAAGTTGTTGCAATAATATTCCCATCTTTAAACATAAAAACAGGCTGACATGAAATTGAGTAATATTTTGGTTCTAAAGTCTGATCCTGAAACAAATAAAAAGACTGATCTTCATATTCAATTTTTCCATTTATATTGTTTTTGCCAATTTCTGGATGATTCTTTAATTCCAACAAATTGATATTTGCATTTATAACATTGCCAACTAAATCAATTGAGTATGCAGTTTCCCAGCTATTGTTATTGTAATAATATGTTGGAATATACTTGGTTAAATTCGTTCCATTGGGAATTGCATATAGAATATAATTTGAACTTGGCAAATTGGAGATAAAATACGTTCCATTATTTTGAATGTTTGCATAAGAATATGGCTGTATCCCTTTATCTGTTTTAATAAATGCAATAACATAACCGTCATTTATTACTTCGTTATTTCCAGAAATTACACCAGAAATAGAAAGTAAAGATTTTATTTTAAAAGATTTAGAAATACTATTACTATAAAAGTCGGTTAGCGTCAAAGTGTATGTACCAGATGTTAATTTATTAATATCTTCACTGTTTAAACCATTACTCCAGGAGTAAACATATGGCAATTTTCCTCCCAAAGCTTTAATATCAATCGAGCCATCATTCCCTGAAATTTCATTTTTAAGTTCAGTAAGTGAAATACTCAATGGATCTAGCTTATTTATTGTAAAAGATTGAATTTTTGTATTAAGATATGAATCGGTTACTGTAACAGTATAGTTAGTAGCATTCCCATTTGATAAATCTTCTGAACTTGTATTATTACTCCATTTGTATTTGTAAGGTTCAACTCCCCCATTAACAGAAATGTCTATAGCTCCATCATTTCCATTTATTTCTTCTTTTATTGAATTAACAGTTATGTTTATTGGTTGGGCACTATAAATATTAGTAATTTCCGATTCGTCTAAAGCACTATTATAGATTCTAACATCATCTATTTTGCCTTTGAATTGATAGTTTTTAGTCAATAAACCATTTGCGGAACCAAAATATAATGGATGTTGTTGATCGATAAAATCTGAACTTGGATTATTACTCAAATAATTAGGATTTACGGTCAATTGACCATTAATATAAGAATAATCTTTACCATTTTTTCGCATCCATACAATGTGAGTCCATTTAGTATCATGTAGAGGGTAATTTATTCTTTGTACAACTCTATTATTCGCAGGATCTGTTTTCCCCCAATGATAATAAGCATCAATATCAACCGTTGAATCACTATTTAATATCAAACCAACTCCTATTCCTTCAATTGCATTATAATTTAGCTCACTTGCGGAGTGACCATTTACGATATATTGAAGACCAATAATAGATAGGTCAGTAGAGTAGATACCATACGTTTCATTCCAACCATTATGCGAAAACCATAATGATATTGTAAAATCTTCAAGCGAATCTACTTTAACAGTTGGTTTAACTTTCATATAATTACTTTTCCCATCGAAAGAATATGCTGAATTTTCATTCCCAAATCGATCAGTTGTAAGCGTTGCTCCAAAATTTGTGCAAGAATTTCCATTACCAGATTCATCATTCGTATTCCCATTAAAAGGATAATAAAAGAGAGGTTTTGTTTGTGAATATCCAATTAAACCAATAAGGTTGATGAATAAAACTATTAATAGAATTTTGGTTTTCATATGTAGGGCTTTTATGGTTAAAATAGTAAATAGTAGAGGAATCTAACTTCCTCTACTATTATAAAAAAGTTGGTTTGTTTTTCATGAAACAAAACCAACCCGCTTTCATGTTTTAATCATCTCTCATATATATAACAACTGAAATTCGATTTACTCCCGTTTTTTGTCAAAAAAAAGATAAGAAAATCCCAATCCGCAGATCGTACTATTAATCTGTATGTTGTAATTGTTGTATGCTCTGAATGAGATTAAACTTCTTTGATATTCAACAGAAAAATGTAAAAAAAGATGTGTAAATAACCAATATGAAACTTCAACAGATGGTTTTATAAGTAAAGAAAATCGATGATTATCATTTAACATATATTCATTCATCGAACGTTTATTCGAGAAAACAAATGTTGGAACAACTCCAATACCTGTATTTATTCTCAAATTACCATAATTTAAATAGTATCCATATTTTAAAGGAATTGAGATTATTTTGATTCCCGATTCTCGCTGATTATTTAAAACAAATGACAGAGTATCTTTTGTTGGATAAGTGTTTAGTTTTGTTACGTAAACATTATAAGGAGGCATTTCTTGTCTTAAAAGTGTATAATATGTAAGAGTATCTATTTTTTGAAATGAAGTATCATGTATAATGCTTTTATATTCTTGATATTCCACTTTTTCTTGACAAGAAAAATATGATACCCCAATTGAAAATAGAGATTTACCTCGAGAAAATTGTAAAAATAACTCTGGACTAGTTGTTATTGAGCTCGATTTATGTTTTGATGCCTCAAACCAAGGTTTAACAATATTGTATTTTATTCCTACAACATTGTAATCTGTTGGCGCTTCATAAATATAATATTGAATAGTATCAATCGAACGAATTGTATCAATTTCGTAAACAATTGAATCATAAACCAAAACATTCGTATCGGAAATCTGTTGTCCGAATACACTAATGCTACATTTTGTTAATATCAGTAAGACAAATAAAATCCGTTGCACGTATCTATCATTTGCCTCAAAGATATGTAATATTTTTAATGTTTACGAAGCCTTTTTGTTGTTACAACAGAATCTTTTTCTACAACCTGTTTTTTTATTACTGTTATTTTTTTTACTATCTGTTGATTCTTAGGCTTTTCAATTGCCTGTGTAATAACAGAAGGTACTTCAATTTTTGTTTCAGATATTCCATTTGGAATATTTTCGTTTGAGGTTACTATTGGAACTGAATCAATACTATTTAATATACTCTTTTGTTGATTTATTTTAATCAATTCAGATGACGTTGACTTTTTATTTTGAGTATTTAATTTTTGAAGAACTATATTCTTATTCGTTAATTGATCTTTTTTAAAAGATTTTTCTAGCTTTGGAGAATTAGTTTCTTGATTTTCCAATTTTAAACTTGGTGATTCACTTAAAGGGTTATTTTTATGGAAACTAAGAGTTATAATAGTTGTGATTATTGTAACAGTACAACCAATAATAAAATAAAAAGTTGGTTTTTGGTAGAATGCTTTTGATTTTTCTAAAGGAATAATTTGTTTGTTAATCTTATTCCACAATAAATCATTATCGAAAGCTATTTTCGATTCATAATTCTCCATTCTTTGATGGAAAATATTGTCTAATGAATTACCTTTCATAAACTAATGCCCTTTCTTTTATTCTGTCCATTAACTCCTTTTGAATTAACTTTCTCGCTCGGAATAACCTAGTTGTTGATGTTTTCTCTGATATACCTAGTTTTAATGCTATATCTTTATGTGAAAAATTATCGATTGCAAACATATTGAATACAATTTTAAAATTTTCAGGTAATAAATCAATACAACTATATAAATCATCATCACTAAAACCATATTCAATAATATGATCTAGTTTTAATTCAGTATGCCCTTCAATATCTATTTGTTCGTTTATTTCATCTAATATATCATCGACTTGATCAATTGTTATGTTTTGTTGTTTTTTTGCCTTTTTATACTCATTTAATGCAGCATTAGTCACAATTCGTTTCATCCAATTTTCAAAAGATTTATCTCCTTGCCATTCAAAAGTCTCTATCTTATTAAAAATTATAATAAAACTTTCCTGAACAATATCTTGTGTAATATCATCATTACCTAAATAACGCTGACATATTGCAAGAAAAATCCTTACATATTGTAGAAAGACTTCGCGTTGCGAATACGAATCTTTCTTTTTACATCCTATATATAATTGAAACTCTTTAGAATCCATTTATAGCTTTCTATATATATAACAATCAAAATTCGTTTTACTCCCGAAATAATCTAATTATTTTTACTTTTAATTATTTGATATTTTATTTCTGCTAATTCCCAATCTTCTGGTGTATCAATGTCTTGAACTTCGATATCGGAAAGTATAATTGCTCCAGAATTACCCGTAAATACTACTTTTTTAGAAAGGAATCGATTTGTTCTACACCAGTAAAACTGACCACTATCATGATATGCAGGCATTAAGTCTTGTGATCTAGATAATAAATGTTCTGGTTGAATCATTGAGACTTTTTTATCTTCAATTTTTAGTGCTCGTTGTATGGGGTAGCTAAATTTAAGTACGGGAAAAACAGAATCATAATCGTTTTGTTGCAGAAGATTATATCCTTCAATAATGCGAGAACTACTTAGAAAAGGTGCAGTTGCAAGAATACAACAAAAACTATCAAAAAATTTCCCAAATTCATTATACGTTTCAAGGACTTCGGTTAATACTTCTCCAATATGGGCAAAATCGTTTGCTGTTTTTTCGGATCTTAAAAATGGAACAGTTGCTCCTGCAGCTAATGCAATTTCAACTATTTCAGGGTCATCAGTTGAAACCATAACTTCTGAAAAAAGGCCACTCTCAATAGCTGCTTTTATTGAATATTCTATAATTGGATAACCAAGAAATGGTTTTATGTTTTTTCGAGGAATTCTTTTACTTCCGCCTCTAGCAGGAATAATAGCTAATGAATTCATTGTATGTAATCAAGAATTGTAGTAATTACATATTCTTGCTCTTCTTTAGTTAATGTTGGATACATTGGCAAACTCAAACACTTTTCGTAGTACGATTCTGCAATTGGACAATTACCTTTAGTCCATCCAAATTGTTTGTAATAAGGCATTAAATGGACAGGAATATAATGTACTTGTGCAAAAATGTTTTTTGATCGAAGATGATTGTAAAGGCCTAATCTATTTTCAACTTGAATTACGTATAAATGATATGCATGAAAAATATCATCTGCGACGTAAGGTGTAACTATTGAGGTATTAGCAAATGCTTTATTGTATGTTTGGGCAATTTTATTTCGACTCTTCAATCCATCATCGGCTCGTTTAAGTTGACTTGAACCTAAAGCACATTGGAAATCGGTTATTCTATAATTATAACCTAAATCTTGCATTTCGTAATACCAACCACCATGGTTTTCTTCTAATAAAGAAGGATCGCGTGTAATTCCATGAGTGCGGAGTAGTGTAAGAGCATCGAATATTTGTTTATTATTTGTTGTTATCATTCCTCCTTCACCCGTAGCGATATGTTTTACAGGATGAAACGAAAATACTCCTATATCAGCATAAGCTCCATTTCCACATTTTTGTTCTCTACCATTGGTATCAGTAAACCAAGCTCCAGGAGCATGACATGCATCTTCAATTATCCAGCATCCAAAATTTTGAGCTAATTCTCTCAATTCTTCTAGATTAACTGGATAACCAGCGAAATCAACAGGAATTATTCCTTTGACATTTTTTTCTTTTTTCAGTAAATCTTCAACAATATTGAGGTCAATACAGTAATTATTCTTATCGATATCTGCAAATAAAACCTCTCCACCACAATATCGAACACAATTTGCACTTGCTGCAAAGGTTATGGGAGTCGTTATAACTTTTTCTCCTTTTTTAACATCCAATGCCATTGTTGCGAGATGTAATGCTGCTGTTCCATTTGAAACTGCTACTGCATATCTACATCCAATATATTCTGCAAATGATTTTTCAAATTCAGCTATTCTTGGACCTTGGGTTAAATAATCCGATTGTAAAGCATCGCTTACAGCTTTGATATCTTCTGCGGTTATATTTTGTCTACCATATGAAATGGGAGTGTGACCGAGGTTATTAGAACTACTGCTTGACATCTAATTTTTGATTGTTATAATGGCTTGAAGTTAGAATCAACATGTTTTACGATTAAATCACGTAATTGTGTTTCATCTAGCCATTGTTCGTTTTCTCCAGAATTATAAGTAAATCCTTTTGCTACTTCTTTGGCATTGTATGTCTGTAGATATTTATTCTTATCGGCATCGCTTGGAAGAATAATATAATAAGTTCCTGCATCAATCGTATTGTACGAATCGCTAGGAGTAATCATTTCTTCATGGAGTTTTTCTCCAGGACGTATTCCTATATCAACCAATTTACAACTTGGAGCTATTGCTCTTGCCAATACATCAATTTTATATGATGGAATTTTAGGAACAAAAATCTCTCCGCCTAAAGCATTTTCAATAGCGTACATAACCATTCCAACACCTTCTTCAAGTGAGATATTGAAACGAGTCATTTCCATGTGAGTAATAGGCAATACACCTTCGTTACGTTTATTCATGAAAAAAGGAACTACGGAACCTCTTGAACCCATCACGTTACCATATCTTACGACAGAAAAACGCAAGTCGCGATGTCCTTTAATATTGTTAGCTGCAATGAAGAGTTTATCAGAAACAAGTTTTGTTGCTCCATAAAGATTAATTGGTGCCGCAGCTTTATCTGTTGAAAGTGCAACTACCGTTTGAACTCCACAATCTAAGGCTGCTTCAATAACGTTTTGAGCTCCTAGTATGTTCGTTTTTACTGCTTCAAATGGATTATATTCAGCCGTTGGTACTTGTTTTAAGGCCGCTGCATGAACTATAATATCGATACCTTCACAAGCTCTTTTAAAACGATCACTATCACGAACATCACCAATAAAATAACGGATTGACTTGAATTTTGAAGGAGAAAAAACTTGAGCCATCTCAAATTGTTTCAATTCATCGCGTGAATATATAACCAAACGTTTAATGTCTGGATATTTTTTTAAAATCGTTTCAACGAATTTCTTTCCAAAAGAACCAGTTCCTCCAGTTATTAATATTGATTTATTGTTTAGCATGTCATTTAATTTTTAATTTTAGTTTTTAATTACTCACTACTTAATTTCTATTTAAACTCAAAATTAAGAATTAATAATTCAAAATTATTTCTACATCATATTATGGAACACTCGTTGCACATCGTCATCGTCTTCTAATTTTTCAAGTAGTTTTTCAACTTCGACAACTTGTTCAGGAGTTAATTGTTTAAGTTCTGTTGGGATACGTTCAAATTCTGCATTAATTATATCAATTTTCTTTTCTTCCAATGCTTTTTGTATTGACCCAAATTCAGGGAAAAGACCATAAATAATAATTGTATCATCTTCTTGAAATACTTCTTCAGCACCAAAATCTATTAATTCTAATTCGAGTTCTTCAACTTCAAGTCCTTTAGCTGGAATAGTAAAACGACATTTTCTTTCAAACATAAAATCCAATGAACCTGTTGTTCCTAATGTTCCGCCATATCTATTGAAATAGCTTCGAACATTAGCAACTGAACGAGTTGTATTATCGGTAGCACATTCAATAACTAATGCAATACCATAAGGAGCATATCCATCGTAAGTAATTTCCTTATAGTCTTCAGATGATTTTTCAGATGCTTTTTTAATCGCTCTTTCAATATTATCTTTCGGCATATTTTCCGATTTCGCCATTTGTATTAAAACGCGCAAACGTGAGTTTGTTTCTGGATTAGGACCTCCAGATTTTACAGCTATCGAAATATCTTTACCTAATTTTGTGAACGTGCGAGCCATACCTCCCCAACGTTTCATCTTGCGTGCTTTTCTTAATTCAAACGCTCTTCCCATTTTCTATTTATTTAAAAAATTAGGGTGCTAAAATACAAAGAAAAATGTGAATGAATTTAAAAAACCTATAGAATATACTAAAAATAGCAGATTAGCATTTATTTAAAAGAAATAGCCTTATAAGAAAACTTTTAAAAAGCTTCTTATAAGGCTAAAAATTGAATTTTAAATTTCTTATTTTTTTGCGTTTACATATGACAGAATTGCTGAGGAGCAACCTTCTTTCCCATCTTGAAAGGATACAAAAATATAATAAACTCCTGTTCTAGAACATTGCATCATAAAATCCTTGTAAACTTTACCCGTTTGCATATTAAAAGAACTACCTAATAATCGAGCATTGTCATAAACTTGAATAATAGACGCAGCATCATATTCAGGAGCATTACAAGCAGTTATTTTGTATGTAGTTCCAGCATTAAGTACTAAAGCAAATCGTTTAACTGGAGCCGGCATTTTTTGAGCAACTTTGGGTAATGATACCTTAAAATCTTTTAGATATGTGGCATTTCCAAGGTCAGAAGCACAATCATCAACAAATGCATCGCCACATTGAGCAAAGCCTGAGTATGATGTGCACATAACAAACATTGAGAATAAAAATAATTTCATTTTTTTCATCGTCCTATTCCTATAACTTTATTTCTTACATCACTTACAACTCTAATGATATTTCCCATGTGTCCATCAGGCATATCAATGTGTTGTATATCGTTTTGTACTATCATTATACTACCATCAACTTCTTGCGTTGTTGGTTCTCCTTTTTCTACTGTTATTTTTACAGGTTCGAAAACGGTTTTTATTCTTTCAATTTCTTTAATTAATTCTGCAAAGTTATTATCTTTTTCGAATAATTTCAAAATTAACATTAAGTTATCTAAACTTACCTTTTGTTCGGCAACTCTGTTTTGAATTTCTTTGTTTTTCGATTTTAATGAAACTTGAGTTGCTAAATACAATCCTTCAATCCATACTCCAGTTATCATTAACGTGCTTAAATCACTTCGTTTATTTTCACGTAAGTAATTATCCATTTTATTGAAACTTGAAGTTGAAATATATAACAATGAATCAAGATTTTCATTGTTTGAAGCTAGACGTTTTAAGGTAGAAAAATCGAAAAACTGACCAATTTTCAAATCTTCCGCAATTTTTTTAATGCTCGTTATATGGTTCAAAATCAGTGACGTTTTATCGTAGATATTCATGTATCCTAAATCAGCGCCATAAATACCAAGATTTAAGGCTTTTTCAAATGCGGTATTAAGATTATCTACATTATCAGGATCACTTAAATAATCTTTTGAAAATGGAACTCCCTCTTTTTTAATTAATGCGGCCATTTCAATAGGTGATGATACATTTTGAACTAAATCATTTATCACCGATTTATCTATTTCGCTAGTTGCGAGAACAGGTACATTTTTAATTGAATCGGGAATTACGCATTCATCATCATTTACACCAGCACATGCTGTTGTAAAGGGTACTATAAATGATAAATATAATAAGATTTTATTCATCCGTCAATTTTTTTAAGTTAAAGCGATAAAACATCCCAAATTGAAAATAAAAGAATCAAACATTATGTTTTGACGTTTTATCTTTTATAATCTTTCGGTTTCGTTTCATCCGTGTATTTTCGTTTTGTTTAAATGTTATGTAAACTTCAACGTATTTTAAATATTCGTGTTTGTGTAAATGTAATGTAATTATTTTTCTGAGTTAGCTTCTTCTGTCGTTGGTTGATTTACTACAGCTTTTACTTTTTCAGCTTTTGGAGTCCTTTTTTTAAACTTCAACTTACTTGAGTGTTTTGAGTAAAATTTGGTTACAGCCATTCCAAACCATCCAAAGAAATCAAGTACTTTAATTATCCATTCATAGTAAAGAGGTATGTATAAGAATATTGTCATTAAAAGCAACACAACAAAATTAAACCAAAAAGTACTAAACTTTTTACCTAAAAACACTTTATGAGGTGCATAAAAATGAGAGCGAATACCTATAAAACTTGTCATATCTGGTTCTTGGTAAACTGGGTCGATTTGTTGTATAATTCGACTTTCATAAACTAAAACCTTATTCTTTTCGTAAATATTAGTTACAATTTCTTTAAGTGATTCATTTTGATATTTATTTTTTAAGTCATTATATCTTCTCTCAATAGGATGAGTAAAATAAGCGATATAACGTTCTTTTGTTTTATATCCTTCATCAAATTTTTGAGAATAAATAGTATCAAGTTTATCCAAATAATTATAACAAGCATTTATGACTTTAGAATCAAATTTTTCATACTTCAATTTTGTAATAAATGGAAAATCAATTCTTGTTTCTTTTTGTTGAATAGAAAACTCATTATACAGAAGTTTAATATCACTTTCTACATTTTTTCTTTTACTTTTTACTTTGTAATCATCTATTATTTTTTGAAGTCTTTCACGTAATGTAGGAATATAATAAACCTTTTTAAAATCGGCATTACTTTCAATTTGTTCTACTTCATAAAATTCCTTTGAAAGATTATTGTTTTTGAATTGGTTTACCATCAATGCTTCATAAGCCCATTTTGATGGCATTAAATCAGCAATTAAAGGTGTTTTGCCCACAGATCCAATAGAGCGATTTAATTTGTCGAATGTAAACATTGCTCCACCTAATGCCATCATAGGAATAAGTATGAATGGTATAAGAATGTAAATAGTAACAGCAGAATTGAATGTTTGTGAAATATTTAATCCGATTAATGTTGCTAGAACAAAAACAATAAAGAGCATTAGCCAATAATGGAAAAACATTCCAGGAACTGATAGTATTACATTTCCAATTAAAGTAAATAAGAATGCTTGTATTGCTGCAATGACTATCATTATCAAAATCTTAGAAATCAAATAGCTAGATCTACTAAGATTTAGAAACTTTTCTCGTTTTAAGATTTTTCTATCTTTAAAGATTTCTTCCGCACTAACAGTCAATCCAAGGAAAAGAGCAACAACTATCGACATAAAAATATAACGAGGGAAGTTCTCATTATCTCTAAAAATGTAAACATTAGAGTTTGGATCTGCAATATAACGAATGAGATATGATAATATGAATCCCAGAACTGGAGCTTCCAAAAGGTTCATTAAAATATACTGAGTATTGCTTATTTTTGATAAGGCATCACGAGTTAAGTATATTTTACATTGAGCAAACCAATTTGGGACATTAAGAGTTCCTTCAGGATATAAATCAGAATCGGGAAGTTTAGGGCTTAGAACCTTTTGTTTATATTGATTTTCCCATTCTGTAGGTTGTACTTTTCTTTTATCAGTATAATTCCCATATTCATCAACAACTTGAGCTTCAATGATATTGAAAATCATTTCAGGATTTATGTTACCACAAACAGGACATTCCCCTTCGTCGCTATTGATTTGATTATCTGCTTTCTTGAAATATTCGACTGCTTCAACAGGATTTCCGTAATAAACTAAATATCCCCCAGTATCAAGAATAACCATCTTATCGAACATCTTGTATATTTCCGACGATGGCTGATGGATTACAACATAAATAAGTTTGCCTTTTAATACAAGTTCACGCAATAAGTCCATAACATTTTCCGAGTCGCGCGATGATAGACCTGAGGTAGGTTCATCGACGAAAAGAATAGCTGGTTCGCGAATAAGTTCTAAGGCAATATTTAGACGTTTACGTTGTCCACCGCTAATCATTTTATTGAGTGGAGATCCAACAGTGAGGTGTTTTCTGTCGAAAAGACCTAGGTTTTTTAACGTTTTATCTACGAGCTCTGTTAAAGCTTCTTTCGAATAATCTCTAAAGCAGAGTTTTGCACAATAATAAAGATTTTCGAAAACGGTAAGTTCTTCTATAAGAAGATCATCTTGAGGGATATAACCAATAACACCGTCAATAAATTCTTTTTCGGTATGTAGATTTATTCCATTAATTAATACCTCACCCGATGATGGACTATTAATGCCCGATAAAACGTTCATTAATGTTGTTTTCCCAGCACCGCTGGCTCCCATGATACCAACAAGTTTACCTTGTTCTTCTGAAATATTAATATCACGTAAACCAATTCCTCCAGATGGGAAACGGTATTCAAGATTATTTACATTAAATGAAAGACGTGTTGTAAGTTCATCGGCCATAAACTTAGAGACAACGTCGCTATAGTATAATGGCTTTCCTTTAGGAAATTTAAGAGTGCTACCTTGTGCAAATAAATAAATACGTTTATTGCTAAGTACCATCCCATTCAACGATAGGAGTCTTACACCTTGATATTTTAAAAAGTAAAGATCGGAACTTTTGATATGAAGAATGATGACATCTTCATCAATTTCGCCAGTTGGAACCACTTTACAATGTTCACATACGTGTTGTTTGTCAGAAACGATTAAAACATTGTCAATGTCTAATTTCTTTGTGTCATTTTCAATTACAAACGTTTCAATGTCTTTAAATTCTTCTTTTGAAATGTTGAATACGTTTGCTACTGTATTAATAATAGCCATACGTTGTTCGGTAAATGCTCGACTGGTATTTACCAATTCGAATAAGCGAACTAATACAACTACTTTTTGATTTGCATTAAGTTTTTTGTTGATTTTTTTACAAAGTCCAAGTACACGAACTGAGTCGTTTACCGATGTAAGTTTCTTTTCTCCTTCTTTTTTGTCATTTTTTGTTTTACTGAGGAAAGCAGTCATGAAGTCTTCAACTTTTTCTGCATTAAGTTGCGAAACAAGAAACGAACGTACGTATTCTTCTTCGCTTTCCATCATACCATCATCTTGTTTTGCAATGATGGCAAAAAATTGCATTAAGGCGTCTAAAATTTCTTCACTCATACTATTCTTTTTTTACAAGAACCTTATAAAACGTAAGCAATATGCTCAAACGGTACATCTAAAATATCACAATATTCTTCACCAGCTTCTTGCATGTCTTCATCATCTTCAGGATAATACCAATTTATTTTTACTTGGTGTCCTTTTTTATGCATCGCATCTAATAATGAGAGTATGTCAAGTATTAATTTCGATGAAGCAGTGTTAAAATAGATTAGCTTGAACGTAATAATTGTTTCAGGGTTTGGATTTTTACTGTAATCTTCAAACCATTCTACAATTGGCTCATAAAATAAACCCGAATCTTCTGGCATAGAACGTCCTGAAAATTCAAAAACATTGCTTTTACGATCCAAAATAATGTTAGGAGTATCTTCTGTTGCTAATATTTTGATTGTTTCCATTGACATTTTGTTACAATTCTCTAGTTACTTTTGTTGTTAATATAAAAAAAGAAAAATTTGGATTGATTTCTTGAAAACTAAATTCCAATTTTCTTCCTGATTTTCTAGCTATATCAATTAAACCTAACCCTGCACCACCTTTTTCAGATATACGACCTTCTTTAATCTGGGTTTTATAAAGCTCTTTTAATCCGTCTTTATCATTATTATTTATATTCTCAAGTAATGACGTTAACAATGGAATTTTATTTGCTGATATAATATTACCAGAAACAATTGAATATAATTCTTCGTCTTTTAACACAACGAATAATCCTCTTCCTGTTCTACCATTTTGATCTTCAGCTTCAATTTCTTCGGCGTGTTTTGTTATATTTTGCAAACTTTCGACAATAACATGAAAAACTTTCTTTTGTGTTACACTCGATTCATCGTCTGAAATCATTTGAGATTCGGCCAAAGCAGTCAAAGCTTTAGTGATTTGATGTGTTATTTCACCTTCATAAACTAACTTTACACTATTAGCTACCATAGTACTGTAAAATGTGTATAGGTACTTCGTAAAGTCTTTTACACTTTCAATTTTATAGGTGGAAAAATCTATCATTTCCAATTATTTTTTAGTTTTATATTAATACAAATATACCTTTCTATTGCTAGAAACAAAAGTTTTTCAAAAACATTTTACTATTCAATAGTATCCTTTTTACATCAAATTGGTTAAAAAAGATACAATTTCCTGCGTTTTTAATATTTTATCGATTTCAACCGTTGATATCGCTGTTTTAGGCATTATGTTTACTTCTGCTTCAAACGGGTCTTGAACAATTGTAAAACCTCCATTTTCTTTAATTGCATTCATGCCTTTTGTTCCATCTCTATTGGCTCCCGATAATAATATTCCAATTAATTGCTCATTATAGACTTTTGAAGCAGTAAAAAATGCCAAGTCGATTGATGGTCGAGAATGATTTTCGGGTGCTTCAACTGACAGAGCAAATGCTTTCTTTGATTCAATATATAGATGATAATTAGCTGGAGCTAAGTAAACAATTCCACCTAAAATAGGTGTTTTATCATTTGGTTCAATTATGGGTAATGCTGAGTGTGGGCTTAAAGCTTCAACAAATCCATAGCGTTCTGACTTTAATCTATGAAAACATAAAATTATTGGAATGTTGAATGTTTTAGGTATTGAACTTAAAATATCTACAATTACTTGAAAACTACCAGCAGATCCGCCTATTATTATTGCTTCGAATTGCTTCATGTATTATATTTTTTGATATATTTTATCTTCAATGTTAATTAATTTAAATTTCACAACTTGGTTAATCAATTGTTCATTTATTCCAATGATTAATTTGCCGTCTTCTTTTAGTGAATTGTAAATTATGTCTTCTAATTCTTTCTGAAATTCTTTATTATAAAATAACATTATGTTTCGAGAAAAGACTAAATCAAATGTATTTGTTTCAACTAATGGAGTTTGATTTGTTGTAATAAATTCAACATTTTGAAGTAATTTTTTATCAAGCTGAATTGCTGTATCTATTGTTTTGAAAAAAGTGCTTTCTGAAATTGAAAATCCCATTTTATTAAAATTGAAAAGATCAAAATTTTCATTTTTTCCTTCAAATAATCCGGTTTTTATTATTTCAATACGTTCAGAAGAAACATTAGAAGCGACGACTTTACAATTATCGTAGAAGCCATATTGCTTCAAAATATACATAAAGCAATATAATTCTTCGCCATTGGCACAATTGGGAAACCAAACGGTGAATTCTTTATTTGAATTGAAGTTTTCTATTAATAGAGTAATTATATTTTTCCAAACGCTAATGTCGCGAAAAAACTCAGTTCCATTAACTGACATATCAGATATGAATGAATTAAAAAATGTATTGTCATTCAATCGATTTAGTAATTCATTGACATTGCTAATTTTATTTTTTTGCATAGAAACTACAATTCGTCTATTCAAAAATGAAGCTGAATAGTTTTGTAAATTGAAATTGTATTTTTCTATAACGGCTTTTGTAAGCCTGTCGATGTCGACGGCTTCGATAAACTCAAAACGATTGGTTTCTAATAGATTCTCCATAAAATTAACCAATCTTATCGTTTTAGATAATTTGTTCCTTTTTTCTCAAATTTTGTTGCCATTGGACCTAAAATACTTTCATGAATCCCCATAATCAAATATCCATTGTCATTTAGGCTTTTATGAAATAAATCGAAAACTCTATTTTGTAGTTTACTATTGAAATATATCATTACATTTCGACAAAGAATGATATCAAATTTTGTGTAAAATATATTTTCACCTTTAACCAAATCGTGCTTTTTAAATACAGGTTTTTCTCGCAAAAATTGTTTCATCCGAATAGTGTCTTGCGATTTATCTATTTCAAAATATTTAGCATAAGGTATATCGTTGTATTCATCGTAATTATAAGGGTTTTCTTTCATTACCTTGTCAAATGCATCGAGATAACTAACATTAAATCTGAATTTATAAACGCCTTTTTTTGCAATGTCTATAGCATCGGTATTTATGTCTGTTGCATAGATGCGAGCTTTTTCAAGTAAATTTAATTCAGACAAAATAATCAACATTGAATAAACTTCTTGTCCTGTAGAACAACCAGAATGCCAAATATTAATAGTTTCTTTATCTTTTAGTTTGGGAAGAATTCTGTGTTTAATTGTTTGCCAAGTTGAGACATCTCGAAAAAGTTCTGTTGTATTTACCGTTATATCTTTTACCGTTTTTTCAACAAATTCAGGGTCTTTTCTTATTCTTCGAATGAGTTCGTTTATGTCGGTTTTATTGTCGGAAAGGATTTTTTCGATTCGGCGTTTTAGGGATTTATCGGAATAGTCTGAAAAATCATATTCTGATTCAGCTTTTAATGAATTAATAAAAAGCTGAACATCATCATTTGATATTGAAATTTCCCTATTCTCCTCTTCAAACATCATTATCGTATACTATTATCCGAAATCAATTATTTTTTTACACCAATGCTACGAAACGGATAAATGGCATTAAAAGTTACCGAATAATGATTAATGTTTTCGTTTTTTTTATTGAGATTTACTAATATGCTATGGATGATTATTCTAGACCAAATTCTTTAATTTTCCGATAGAGTGTTCTTTCAGAAATTCCTAGTTCTTGTGCTGCATATTTCCTTTTACCTCCATGTTTTTCGAGGGCTTTGGTGATAAACTCTTTTTCTTTATCAATCAATGAAAGCGATTCTTCTACTAATTCGTGTGTATCTTCGATATGAAAACCTTCGCGAGGTTTTGATATTTGAGAGTTTATTTCAAATTGGTTTTTTTGAGGATAAACGGTTGGGTCATCTACAAAATCACTGTGTTGATTTTCGAATAAATCGTGGAATATTTGATTTTTTTCAACTGGAATTGTTACTCCAGATGGTCCATTTTGCATTATTTCATTTACAAGCTTTTTTAATTCGCCAACATCTTTTTTCATGTCGAATAATACTTTGTAAAGTATTTCCCGTTCGTTGGCAAAAGATGCTCCTTCTGAGCCTGTGTTTTTATTTATTAGTGCAGGTAAACTTACATTAAATGATTCTGGAAGATAATGTTTTAAAACATCAGCTGTTAATAATCGATTTTCTTCAATTACTGCAATTTGTTCTGCAATGTTTTTAAGTTGACGGATATTGCCCGGCCATCGGTAATTTGTAAGTATTCCTGTTGCACTTTCTTCGATTCTGAGTAATGGCATACGATAACGATCGGCACAGTCGTTTGCAAATTTTTTAAACAAGAAAACAATATCGTCTTTTCTTTCTCGAAGTGGAGGAATAGAAATCGGAACGGTATTTAATCTATAATATAAATCTTCACGGAATTTACCATCTTCGATGGTTTTCATTAAATTTACATTGGTAGCAGCAACTACTCGAACGTTTGTCTTCATTACCTTCGATGAGCCTACTTTATAAAATTCGCCCGTTTCTAAAATTCGAAGTAAACGAACTTGAGTTGAAAGCGGAAGTTCTCCAACTTCATCGAGAAATATAGTACCATTATCTACAGCCTCAAAATATCCTTTACGACTGTCGACTGCTCCTGTAAATGCACCTTTTTCGTGACCAAAAAGTTCAGAGTCTATTGTTCCATCGGGAATTGCTCCACAGTTAACTGCAATGTATTGATGATGCTTACGACTGCTGTTTGTATGAATAATTTGAGAGAAAATTTCTTTCCCTGTGCCACTTTCTCCGGTTATAAGAACAGAAAGGTCTGTTGGAGCAACCATAAGTGCTTTTTCGAGAGCCATGTTTAGACCCATTGCATTTCCGATTATTCCATATCGCTGTTTTATTTCTTGTATGTTCATCGCAATTATATTTTAACTGACATTTTGTCAAAGATACTCGATTTTGCCAAAATATAAAACGAGAAAAGGATTAAAATAATATGTCATTTTAATCCTTTTCCCGTTTTATGAGTTTTGTTATTTTACTTTTTCTCTTTTGATTCTTCTTCTTCGAAAATATCTATCAATGGTTTTTCGAATGCTGGTGTTGCTACAAATTTGTCGAAACTTAATAAAAGTGCAGGTAATACAATAATATTAAAGAATAAGGCAACAAATAATGTTACTGAAATAAGGAATCCTAAGGCTTTGGTTCCACCAAAATCGGATAACATAAAAATTGCAAAACCTAACACAAGCACAATTGATGTATAAATCATACTAATTCCAGCTTCATTCAAAGCATTTAAAACAGCATTTCTTGTTGATTTGCGTTTTTTCTTTAGTTCATGTCGGTATCTTGTAAGATATAAAATTGCATTATCGATTGAAATACCTAGTGCTACACTAAAGACAATAATTGTAGATGGCTTAACTGGAATATTAAAGAATCCCATTATAGCACCAGTTATAAGAAGTGGGGTTAAATTTACCAACATTGCTATTATAATCATTCTTAATGATGAGAAAATAAAAGCCATTAATAATGAAATAAGTAAAATTCCAATTATGATACTTTCCCACAAGTTTTTAATTAAGAATTCAGTTCCTTTCGAGAAAACTACGCTGTTGCCTGTAATTACAACATTGTAATCCTTTGCAGGGAAAATAGAATCGACTTGAGGTTTTATTATCGATAATATTTTATTCATCTCTTTTGTACCAACATCGGCCATTTGAATACTTACACGAGTAATTTGCATGTTAGAATCGATAAAGCCATGAAATGCATTTTTCTTTGAACCTGAATTTTTTACATAACTGCCTAATTGACTTAATTCCATTGGTGGAGGAACCATATAGAATCGTGGATTACCATTTTTATAAACTTGGTTTGCAAAACTAATTGCTTCAACAATTGATACGGGTCGTGAAAAATACTTTGAGATATTACTATCGTTTTTTATGACTTTTTGAAGTTGTTTGATTTTGTAAACAACTTTAGCACCATCTTTAAATACACCATTTTTTTCTTTTGTGTCAATTGAAATTTCGAATGGCATTACTCCACCAGCATTTTTTTCGAAGAATTTCATATCCTTATAAATGCTGTTATCTGATGGAATATCGTCGATTAATTTACCTGAAATTTGCATTCGAGTTACACCATAAATACACACTGCGATTATTATTCCGCTAGTTGTATAAATTGCTTTACGATGGTTTTCGATAATATATTTTATTCCGTCGATAATGAATTTTGTTGATCTTCGGTCGAGATGTTTTAAATGTTTGCGTTTTGGATCTGGAAGATAACTGAATATTATAATTGTTAATATTATAGATAGAACATATTCAATCATAATATTAATAGATGATACAATACCAAATTCATTTAACATTGCATTTGATGTAAATATGAAAGTAGCAAATCCTGTTGCAGTTGTGGCATTTGTCATAAATGTTGCAAAGCCAATTCGAGAAACAACACGTGATAGCGATTTTATTTTATTGCCATGTTTTTTGTATTCCCAGTGATATTTATTTACTAAATATATACAGTTTTCGATGGCTATAATTATAAGGAGTGATGGAAGTACTCCAATTAATATGCTAATTCGGTAACCAAACATTGATACAATTCCCATAGACCAAATTACACTGACTAATACAACCAATAATGATGTTGCAACAACAGCTAACGAGCGGAAGAAAAGGATCATTATGATAATAGAAATGACAAGCGAAATACTTATAAATAAATACAACTCATCTTGAATCATTTTGGTCATTACCGTTCTTATATATGGTAATCCGGAATAATGCATCGATAAATTATTAGCTTTTGCATAATCATCTATCAATTGTTTAATTTGATTTACAACTACAATGCGACTTTTATCATTCAACTTATCTTTTGTAAGTGTGATTCCAGTCATGAAACATTGTGACTCTTTATTAAAAAGTAGATTGTCGTAAAAACGAAGCGATAGGATTTTTTCTTTTAAGCTGTCGACTTCATGTTGTGATTTAGCTTTGGCTTTAACTAATGGTGAAAATTCAAATTTTGATAAAGAATCGTTTTTAACTAAACTATAAAGATTTGCAACTGATAGGACTTTTTCAACTCCCTCGATTTTTTGAATACGTTCGCAAAGAGTAAAAAATTGATTAAAATGCTTGATTTGAAAAAAGGCTGAATCGTGGAAGCCAACAAAAATAACATTTCCATCTTCCCCAAAAACAGATTTGAATTGTTGGTATGTTAGTAAATTTTTGTCGTTGGTTGGCAACATTCTAGCCATCTCGTACGAGAGTTGAACTTTTGTTGCTTTATAACCCATGAAGCAAGTTATAAGGGCTATTCCTACTAAGAAACTTATTCGATTTCGAAGAAGAACTCCGACAATTTTATCCCACATTATAGAATTTCTTTCAGTTAAATAAAATAAACCGCAAAGGTATGTGAATTATGTATAATATGTGATCATATTGATTTAAAATATTATAAAGCATCAAATTTTGGGCATCAAAAAGGGTCTATTTTACACTATTTAAAAACAATAAATCAAATTCCGATTGTTTTTTTTGCTTGAATAATGCAGAATGTTTACTTTTATCGAAATTAATGTGATAAGGGTATATTTAAGGATGAATAAGATATTAGTTACCGGAGGAGCAGGTTTTATTGGAAGTGCAATAGCCGAAAAATTAATTCTAGATAAAAACAACTATGTTGTCATTGTTGATGATTTATCGACTGGAATGGACGGTAAATTACCAAAATTACCAAAAGACAATTGGAAATTCATAAAATGTGATGTGAATGAATATTCAGAAATTTCGCAAGTATTTCTTTCTCATTCATTTGATTATGTGTTTCACTATGCTGCATTAGTTGGCGTATTGAGAACCCAGCAATATCCAGTTAAAGTACTTAAAGATATTGATGGACTTAAATTTGTTTGTCAGTTAAGTAAAAATACTGGAGTTAAGCGAGTTTTCTTTTCATCATCTTCTGAGATATATGGTGAACCAGTTGAAATTCCTCAAAATGCTCATACAACACCTCTCAACTCACGATTACCATATGCAATTGTAAAAAATGTAGGAGAAGCATTTTTACGTTCATATAATCAAGAGTTTGGATTGAATTATACAATATTCCGTTTTTTCAATACTTATGGACCAAAACAAAGTCGCGATTTTGTGATGAGTAAGTTTATTGCAAAAGCATTGAAAAACGAAGATATAGGAGTTTATGGAGATGGTTCTCAAACTCGCACGTTTTGTTATTATGAAGATAATATTGATGCATGCTTAAAGGCATTTACCGATAATCTACTTATTAATGATGTAGTAAATATTGGAGGAAACGTTGAAACAACGATTTTAGAATTAGCTAATTTGATTATTTCAATAACAGGATCTAAATCGAAAATAGTTCATTTACCACCTTTGAAAGATGGTGATATGACGCGTCGTTGTCCCGATAATTCTACAATGAAACAAGTTCTTTTGAAACGCGATTTAGTGCCACTAGAGGTAGGTATTAAAAAGATACTTGAAAAAGGATTGTTTGAACTTAACATGGACTAAATGATTTCGCTAAAAGATTATATCTCTTTAATAAATACTGAGATTAATAAAACACTTTTGGATACTCTTCCTGAGCCAAAAGAATTATACGACCCAGTAAAGTACATTTTATCGAATGGAGGTAAACGAATAAGAGCCGTTATGACTCTTATTTCGGCAAATATGTTTACGAACGATCTTTCGCAAGCAATAGCACCAGCATTGGGAATGGAAGTATTTCATAACTTTACTCTACTGCACGATGATATAATGGATAAAGCTACGATAAGACGTGGAATTCCAACGGTGCATTTAAAGTGGGATGAAAATACAGCTATTTTATCGGGCGATGCAATGATGATTCTCGCAAATCAACTTATTGCACAAGCACCTGTTACTGTATTATTGCCCGTACTTCAAACATTTAATAAAACTGCACTCGAAGTTTGTGAAGGGCAACAATACGATATGAACCTTGAGCAAACCAACATTTCGACAAATGATATTTCGGAAAACGAATATCTTGAAATGATTAAACTTAAAACCTCTGTATTGATTGGTGCTAGTCTGAAAATTGGTGCACTATGTGGGGGAGCAAGTCTTGAACAAGCTGAATTATTATATCAATATGGATTAAATATTGGTTTAGCATTTCAAATACAAGACGATTTACTTGATACCTTTGGAAATGAAGCCGATTTTGGAAAGAGAATAGGTGGCGATATCCTAGAAGGCAAGAAAACCTATTTGCTCATAAAAGCATTAGAGCGATCATCTAAAAACGAGTCGACATTATTAAAATCTATGATTAATGATTCAAGCATAGGTGAGACAGAGAAAATTGAAACAATCAAAGGAATTTATTTAGCAACAGGAGTTAAAGAATTGGCTGAAACGAAAATCGAAAGTTATTTCGAAAAGGCACAAACATTTTTAAATCAATTGTCGCTAAATGACGTTAATACAAAAGCAATTAAGGAACTTGAAGCTTCTCTCAAAAAAAGAATGAAATAAAAGCAAAACATGAAGTTAAAAGCCAAATTAATAAATTACGCAGTAGCTAAAGCGAAGCAAAATAAATTTTTAAAATCGATAATTGAGAAACCTATCGACTTAAAAAAACATTCAGTTAAAGGTACTTTTGCCGATAGTCATGGAAATTCATTCCCCTTATATGATCAATTTCGTTCGAAGGTAAAACCTAATTGGCAATCGTACTTTGCTAATGTGCCAACACAGTTACCTTCAAATCAAAAAATCATTACAAATGCTATAGACACAAGTCGATTACAAGTTGAACGAATTGAACAATTAATTGAAACTTATGTTGGGGGAATAAAAGGCAAAACAGTTTTAGAAATAGGCTGTCATTCAGGAGGAGTACTTTACACTTTTGCCCAAAAAGGTGCATTGAAAGTGACTGGTACCGATTATGTGGAATATAAAGTAAGTTCAGCCGATTCAAAAAATATTGAAAAAGCGAATGCTGAGGTAAATCAATCGCTATCGAACTTACGAACCGATATGAGTAAAATGTTTAGCAATACTAATGTCGTTGATTATAGAAACGATGATATTTGTAATTCACAATTGCCACATAGTTTTTATGATATAGCTTGTAGTTGGGATGTTTTGGAGCATATTCATGATCCTGAATCGGCATTTAAACATATTTATAATATATTAAAACCAGGTGGTATTTCAATTCATGAGTATAACCCATTTTTTGGATTAAATGGAGGTCACAGTCCATGTACAATCGATTTTCCCTGGGGACATGTTGCGTTAAATGACAAAGATTTTGAAAAATTTTGTGATGAAATTCAACCTGAAAGAAAAGAAAAAGCATTGTCGTTTTATTATAAAGGTTTGAATAGAATGACAATAGCTGATATGAAATCGTATGTAAAGAAATCGGGATTGGAATTAGTTGCTTTTTTGCCATATACTAAAGAGCAGCATGTGTACTTAATAAACAAACAAACTGTAAAACAAGCAATACATAATTATCCAACAGCAACTATCGAAGATTTATTAACTCCAAGAGTCGTAATAGTACTAAAGCATCCGGCATAAAATACTGATTGTAAGAAAAATAATAAAATATCAATAAATACATTGCTGTTTTTAAAAAAATAATATATTTGTTGTAATTGAAATATCAATAATTTTATAATTAACTATTTCTGATATGTCTCAAAATATTGGCAAAATTGTTCAAGTAATCGGTCCTGTAGTGGATGTTATTTTCGAGGCGGAAGGCGGAGTTCTTCCAAATATTCTCGATGCTTTGATTCTTAAAAAAGAAGACGGTCAAGAAATCGTTCTCGAGTGTCAACAACATGTTGGAGAGAATACTGTTCGAACCGTGGCAATGGAGTCTACCGATGGATTATCACGCGGAATGAGTGTTACCACAACTGGAGCACAAATAAAAATGCCAATTGGCGAGCAAGTAAGAGGTCGATTATTAAACGTTATTGGTGATACCATTGATGGTTTAAAAACTTTACCAAAAGAAAATGGTTATCAAATTCACAATGCTCCTCCAAAATATGAGAACTTAACTACAGAAACAGAAGTTCTTTTTACTGGAATTAAAGTAATTGACTTAATTGAGCCTTATGCAAAAGGTGGTAAAATTGGTTTATTCGGTGGTGCTGGAGTAGGAAAAACAGTATTGATTCAAGAACTTATCAATAATATTGCAAAAGGACACGATGGATTCTCTGTATTTGCAGGTGTTGGAGAGCGTACACGTGAAGGTAATGACCTTTTACGTGAGATGATTGCTTCGAACATTGTACGTTATGGAGATGCATTTATCGAAGATATGGAAAAAGGTGGATGGGATTTAACGAAAGTTGATACTGTAGCCTTAGAAAAATCGCAAGTATCGATGGTGTTTGGTCAAATGAACGAACCTCCTGGAGCACGTGCTCGTGTGGCACTTTCAGGATTGTCATTAGCAGAAAACTTCCGCGATGGAGATGAAAAATCTGGCGGTCGCGATATCCTTTTATTTATCGACAACATCTTCCGATTCACACAAGCTGGATCTGAAGTATCTGCACTTTTAGGACGTATGCCATCGGCGGTAGGATATCAACCTACACTTGCAACTGAAATGGGTTTCATGCAAGAACGTATTACATCAACAAAACGCGGTTCTATTACATCGGTACAAGCAGTATATGTACCTGCCGATGACTTAACTGACCCTGCACCAGCAACAACATTTGCCCATTTGGATGCAACAACAGTATTAAGTCGTAAGATTTCTGAGTTAGGTATTTATCCTGCGGTTGATCCATTGGATTCAACTTCTCGTATCTTAAGTCCAAATATTGTAGGTCATGAACATTACAATACAGCTCAACGTGTAATTCAAATACTTCAACGTTATAAAGAACTTCAAGATATTATCGCCATCCTTGGTATGGATGAATTGTCGGAAGAAGATAAACTTGTTGTACATAGAGCACGTCGCGTACAAAGATTCTTATCGCAACCTTTCCATGTTGCAGAAGCATTTACTGGTCTAAAAGGAGCTTTTGTTTCGATAGAAGAAACAATAAAAGGCTTCAATATGATTATGGATGGAGAAGTTGACAAATATCCAGAAGCAGCATTCAACCTTTGTGGAACAATTGAAGATGCTATAGCTAAAGGAGAAAAAATATTAGCAAGTGCTAATTAATAAACGGTATTACTATGTATCTTGAAATTGTAACCCCCGAAGAAAAACTATTTACGGGAGAAGTAAAATTGGTTCAATTGCCTGGAAGTAAAGGTTCATTTGAAATGCTTCGAAACCATGCTCCAATTATTTCGACTCTTGAAAGTGGTTCAATAAAACTTATTACACTTGAAGGCAAAGAACTGTTTTTTGAGATTAAAGGTGGAGTGATAGAAGGGTCGAATAATAAGATTATTGTTTTAGCTGAATAGAAAATTGGTCATTAAAATATAACCACTAGACAAACTCTAGTGGTTTTTTTATCTATTTACCTTATATTTGTATTACAAATAATCGATATGATAAAGAGAATAGCATATTTAATACTACTGCAACTTGGCTTTTTGGTGTCAACAAAGGCTCAGCAGTATGTTACATTTCAAGCTTCGGATAATTTAACCATTACTGCCGATTTTTATGAGACTGAAACCGTTTCAAAGAAATGGATGATTATGTGTCATCAAGCTGAGTATAGCAGAGGTGAGTATAAAGAAATTGCACGACGAATGATCAAACTAAACTATAACTGTTTAGCAATTGACATGCGTTCGGGAGGCGAAGTTAACTATGTTCCAAACGAAACAGCTGTAGAAGCTAAGCGTTTAGGATTACCTCAAACATTTCTGTCATGTGAAGTTGATATATTATCGGCAATTGAATATGTAAAATCGAGAGAAAAGGATGCAGAGATAGTACTTTTTGGAAGTTCATTTTCGGCATCACTTTGTTTGAAAATTGCACAAGAACGTCCTGATATAAAAGCTGTAATTGCATTTAGTCCAGGAGAATTTTTCAGTCCTCAAATATCAATGAAAAAGACTATAACTGGAATGTCTATTCCCATTTATGTTGGTTGTGCTCAAAGCGAATATCAGTATGAAAAAACAATGTTTGAAGGTGTTAAGCCACAAAAGGTTGTTATTTTCCGTCCTGAAAAAGCAGATGGTATGCATGGGGCTAAAACATTGTGGTGGGAGTCGACAACGAGAAATGAATATTGGCTGTCGTTATTGTTTTTCTTAAATAGTCTACAATAGTAAGAATGGCAACTCGTTATCTCGAATCGGATTCAAATAAACCATTATTTCATTTTTTCTGTATAAATACCTCTCTTAACGATTATCATTTTTGTTGGGCTATTAATGAGGGGTTGAATGTTGCTCTATCGCGAATTGAAGATTTTTCATTCGATGAATCAGTTCAAACATTCTCTGTTTTTCAAGATAAAAACACAAACCCATCGCTTGTATATTCTCTATTATCAATTAAATCGGAAAATGGTTTATTGATGAAAGATTTGTCGGGGTTCGATTTTCTTTTTTGTGTTGAAGGTCAAGTTTCGGAAGATGAAATTGATCAAATACAACGCAAGGTTTCAGAAATTAAAAATGTGTTACTCATTACTAATCTCGAAAATAAAAAGTTGAAAGCAACGACTATTTCCGACTTAAGTTATGTAATGGAAATGATTGGGTAATTCAGAAAATTAACCCAACAATATCTTCTGCAATTCTTTTACACCCTCGGTTGCAGGTTTCTTAATATGCATTATTTTTTTTGATGAGTTCACATCTTCTGGATCTATTAAATAAATAGGAACTCCAGCAGGCACATAATTAACAATACCAGCAGCAGGATAAACATTTAGCGATGTTCCGATTATAACAAAAACATCTGCTTGACGAGCTATTGCAATTGCTTTTTCAAACATTGGAACAGCCTCACCAAACCATACGATATATGGTCGAAGTTGTGCTCCATCGCTCGCTTTTTCGCCAAGTTTAATCTCAGTATATCCTATATCTGTAATAAGTGAGTCGTTTCGTACGCTTCGTACTTTGGTTAATTCGCCATGCAGATGTAGAACATTTGTACTTCCAGCTCTTTCGTGTAGATTATCGACATTTTGAGTTATTATCTGTACGTCAAATTCCGATTCTAATTGAGCCAATCCACGATGACCTTCATTTGGTTCACTGGTTGCCAATTGTAATCTTCGCTCATTATAAAAATCGATGAGTAATTGCGGATTTTTGTACCAACCTTCAATGCTGGCAACATCCATCACATCATATTGTTCCCACAATCCACCCGAATCGCGAAAGGTTTTAATTCCACTTTCGGCACTTATGCCTGCTCCTGATAATACTACAAGTTTCTTCATATTCTCACAATTATTTCCAAGCAAATGTCTTTATAAAATGATGAATATCTTTCTTAATAAATGCCATTACTGGTGCTAATGAATCTTTATTTGGAGGGACATTAAAATACAAAGCTCCGCGTAAAACACTTTTGGAACTATCGGTTAAAATGAATTGATAACATGATGCTGCTTCTCCTTTAATATCGTAAATCAAACCATATAGATTTTTCGATTTATCTATCAATAAACTATCGGCAATAGCATCGGCTTTAACGGTATGCTTATAAACCAATGTGCGGCAATCTTCCAAAATCTTTAATAAATCATTATTAATTTTGATATAACTCAAATGTAAAGTTGCTTTCATTGCAGGAAATTCAACATTATACCAATATGCTTGTGTATTTTTATCGGTATCTCTATCTACTCGTGCATATACAGGATATTCAAAGGTATACGGACAAACGGTATCAAACTTTTTATATGCCTTTTTAGGTAAATCGATACGAAAATAACCTCTTGGTTTGGGTACTTTAATTTCGCGACCACCACATGAAGCTAATAATACAGCTACAACTATATATATGCAATATTTCATTTCTTACTTATTTTTAAAAACAAAAACGACTTCTTAAGCAAAGATAGTTAAGAAGTCGTTTATTGCTATGTTAATTCCAATTAAAATGGAAGATCGTCAGTTGGAGCCGATGCTAAATCAAACGATGGAGCTGGTTCATTTACAATAGGTGCCGATTGTGTACTTTGTTCAGGTGCCGATGATTCGAAGCTTCCTCCTTCTTTCTTACCTAACATTTTCATTTGACTGGCTACTATTTCAGTAAAATAACGTTTTTGACCATCTTTTTCGTAGCTGTTATAGGTTATTCTACCTTCAATATATACTTGAGCACCTTTTTTGATATACGATTCGGTAACTTTTGCTAAACCCGACCATAAAACGATATTATGCCATTCGGTATTAGTTACTCTTTCACCTACTTTATTTGTGAATGTTTCGCTTGTTGCAAGACTAAATCTAGCTACGGGATTATTCTCCGAAACGTAACGAACTTCAGGATCGTTACCTACATTTCCTAATAATGTTACTCTATTTACCATGGGTCTATGAATTTATATGTTACAAATTTAATTAAATAATGACTTCTTTATCTACTTGTTAATAATTAATTACATGCTGAATTGACTAATCCTGGAGTCCCTTTATCGCCCGTTGAATATGCCTGTGTTGCTGTACACCACGATGATGGATCTTTAGCCAAAGTGTACGTCATTTTTGTTGGATCGAGGCTTAATGATGCTCCTGTGGTTGTTGTGGTGTATGTCATTGATGCTATTTCGGTAACACCATCGCTCGACAATAATTGAACACTGCCCGATGTATTAACTAAAGACAATGCACTTCCATAATATACTAAAGCACCAGCACCTCCTTGAGCATCTTTACAAAGAAAAACATATTCGCCAGCCTGCATTTCGTGGTTTACTGTTACTGAATATGATTTAGTTCCAACTTTTACAATGAGTCCATTTATATTGATGGGAAATATTGCATTATTGTAAATTTCAATCCATTCGCCATAGGTATCTGATATTTTATCGGGATCGGCCATTACTTCTGTCAATAATAAATTACCTGCAACAAGTTCTGCAACAGTTTTGGGAGCAATTACCGTTGTCTGTTCTGTTATTTTTACAATTTCTGTCACAGTAGAATCGTTAGCTGTAACTTGAATTGAGGAAGTTCCTTTTAGTATTGATGCATCAACTTCCAATTGATAATGTTTCATAGCCTTTGCCGACACAATACTTCCATGCAGAACCTTTTCATCAATTGTACCATCTATTTTTTTATAGTATAAATGTGCTTCAACGCTTAAATTCCCAGCGGGGAAATAACCATTTCGTTTATCGTCTTTCCCATACAATAAGGTATCGGTTTGATTATAAACCATGACATTGTAGTCGTAAAATTTTGACTTTACAGTGTCCGAATAAACAATGCTAACTTTTACATTTGAGATGTAGCATTTAATACTTGCCGATTTAGTATCGCCACCAGCAATGACAAAATGATCGCTTTGTCCAAAATATGTAGGATTGTCGAAAGCTGCTTTTGTACTGTTTGTAGAAAAGGCTGTGACATAATATTCGCCTTTGTCGAGTTCGATTGAACCTGGAACACTTGATAGTTTGTTGAAACTCTTTAACAGATTGTTGCTTTTATCGTAGATTTCGACTGCAAAATCGTTGACATTGGCGGACTTTAAACTACTGTTAGTTTCAAGCATTTTTTCGTCTTGAAACAGTTGGATACTAACAGAACCTTTGGTTTTTGACTGTGATTTTAGCGTTTCTTTTTTACATGAAACAGCCGTGATGAGACACAAGGATACAGCAATAGCTGACGCATTCATTAAAATTGTTTTCATAAAATTTTGTTTTTATTCGGTTTTTTTCAGTGCCCAAATATATGCAAAGATTTTATTTTCCAAAATAATTTTTGAAAAAAAATAACAACGAACAACAATGAATTTATGGGGTTGGATTTTTCGTACAGACGCACTGCTGTGCGTCTCTTGTTTAATTATTATTTTCTCAGCTCAAAATTCTGACCAAGATATACTTTCCGAACTTGTTCATCGGACGATAATTCTTCGGCAGTACCTTGTTTTAAAATTGAACCTTCGAAAAGTAAATATGCTCTATCGGTTATTGATAAAGTTTCATGAACATTATGATCGGTAATGAGGATTCCAATATTTTTATCGCGAAGCTTTGACACAATTTGCTGAATGTCTTCAACGGCAATGGGGTCAACACCTGCAAAAGGTTCATCTAGCAAAATAAATTTTGGATTTACAGCTAAAGCTCTGGCAATTTCTGTTCGGCGTCGTTCACCTCCCGATAGTTGAATTCCAAGGTTTTTACGAATTTTTTGGAGAGTGAATTCATTTAAAAGTGTTTCTACTCGCTCCATCATATAATCCTTTTTATATCCAGCCATTTGCATAACGCTTAGAATATTGTCTTCAACAGTCAATTTGCGAAATACAGATGCTTCTTGAGCCAAATATCCAACACCTTGTCGTGCTCTTTGATAAACAGGTTCGCGTGTAATATCTAAATCGTCAAGGAATATTTTACCCGCATTAGGTTTAATAAGACCTACCATCATATAAAATGAAGTGGTTTTTCCTGCTCCATTGGGACCTAAAAGACCAACAATTTCACCTTGCTTAACTTCAACCGACACGCCTTTTACAACGGTACGTGCACCATATTTCTTTATTATATTTTCTGTCCTAAGAACCGATAGCATACGCTTTTGAATTATATTTACAAATGTAATCTATTTTTACAAACCCAAAAGCCTTTTCATATTGTATGTTTTCGAACATTTGAACGGACTAAGAAGAAAACGTTTATGAATATGTTTAAACAATTTTATACAAGATTAACAAAGCACTACCATTCTCCGCAATTTGGTGCATTAGAAATCTTTAAATATATCGGACCTGGATTACTGGTAACTGTAGGATTTATCGATCCAGGCAACTGGGCAGCTAATCTTGGTGCTGGTGCCGATTTTGGTTATGCCCTATTATGGGTTATAACACTATCAACCATAATGCTTATTATCCTTCAACATAATGTTGCTCATTTGGGAATTGTAACAGGCTTGTGTTTGTCGGAAGCTGCAACGATCTATCTTCGTCCGCGCTATTCTATTTTCATTCTATTATCGGCAATGTTTGCGTCGGTATCAACATCACTTGCCGAAATACTGGGAGGAGCAATTGCATTGCAGATGTTATTTGGTATACCAATAAAAATTGGAGCAATATTGGTTCTAATCTTTGTAATAATAATGCTTTTAACGAATTCGTATCGACTGATTGAAAAATGGATAATTGCTTTTGTTTCGATAATTGGCTTGTCGTTTATTTACGAATTATCTTTGGTTCATATCGAATGGTTGCATGTTGCATCGGCAAGTGTTACACCATCATTCCCGAATGGTTCAATGCTTATTATAATGAGCGTTTTAGGTGCCGTTGTGATGCCTCATAATCTTTTCCTTCATTCAGAAGTTATTCAAAGTCGCCAAATAAATCAACTCGATGAATCGACAATCAAGAAAAGCTTAAAGTACGAATTTGCCGATACTCTTTTTTCGATGATTGTAGGTTGGGCAATTAATTGTGCAATTATCATTTTGGCTGGAACAATCTTTTACAAACATCATATTTCGGTAACAAAACTTGAACAAGCCAAAGACATGCTTGCTCCACTATTAGGAGCAAATGCTGGAACTATTTTTGCAGTAGCCCTTTTGATGTCGGGAATTGCATCGACAATAACTTCGGGAATGGCTGCTGGTAGTATTTTCTCGGGAATGTTTCGAGAACCATATGACATAAAAGATGTTCACTCACGAACAGGAGTTTTGATTTCGTTGATTGTGGCTACTCTTTTAATTTTCATTATTGATAATCCATTCAAAGGACTTATTCTTTCACAAATGTTATTGAGTATTCAACTTCCATTTACCATTTTCTTGCAGGTTTATTTAACCTCATCGGCAAAGGTTATGGGGAAATACAAAAACAGCAAAGCCTTGGTTGTGCTTTTAATTGGAATAGGAGTTTTGGTAACTTTGTTAAATGTTGCACTGCTGATTTCGGTGGTTAAGTAATAGTATTTCATTTGAATTATAACAAATCTAAATATACATCAGACCAATTCCCCGTCCCCGTTGACTTCGTCGATTGCTTCGCAATTCGCCAAGGGGGCTTGGCATCACTGGCTGTTTAAGCCCTCTTGGCGAAGAGGGTTGGGAGATTGATTTTGGCCTGTATTAATAAACAATGGTTTTACATGCCACTACTTTCAAGTTGTGGACACAATGTAAAAAACAAAAAAAGCAGACCGAATTTCGATCTGCTTTTCCATTGTAAGTATTCTAAAGATTATAAGTTGAAAGCTTTTTGAAGTTTTTCAACATAATCAAGTTTTTCCCAAGTAAAGAATTCTACTTCTTTTTTACCTTCTTTTCCATTTTCAAAAACTTGAACCGTTTCTTTGTATGATTGACGACCAAAATGTCCGTAAGACGCTGTTGGTAGGAAAATAGGATTAGTTAAGCCAAAACGTTCAACGATAAATGCAGGACGCATATCGAAGATTTCGCCAACTTTAACTGCAATTTCTGTATCGCTTAGTTTTTTACCATTAGCATCTTTTAATTTGCTAGTACCATATGTATTAACATATAATCCCATTGGTTTTGCAACACCAATTGCATAAGCAACTTGAACTAAACATTCTTTGCAAATTCCCGAAGCTACGATGTTTTTAGCAATATGACGAGTTGCATAAGCTGCAGAACGGTCAACTTTCGATGAATCTTTTCCAGAGAAAGCACCACCACCGTGAGCACCTTTTCCACCATAAGAGTCAACGATAATTTTACGACCAGTTAAACCTGTATCGCCATGTGGACCACCAATTACGAAGTTTCCTGTTGGGTTTACATATAATTCGAATTTCTCACCTTTTTGTGCATCGAATAATTTACGAAGACGAACAGGTAATAATTTTTTAGTGCGAGGAATAACATATTTCTCAACATCTTCTCTGATTCTTTTTTGCATAGCAAGTGCTGCTACATCGCTAGCTGCTTTTGAAGCATCAGCTGATTTTACGAAATCATCGTGTTGTGTTGAAATTACGATTGTTTTGATGGTTTTTGGTTTTCCCGTTTTGTCATCATACTCAATTGTAACTTGCGATTTAGCATCTGGACGAAGATATTTCATCACTTTGCCTTCACGACGGATAGCTGCTAATTCTAATAATAATGAATGAGCAATGTCTAAAGTTGCAGGCATGAAATTATCTGTTTCATCGCTTGCATAACCAAACATCATTCCTTGATCACCAGCACCTTGGTCTTCTTTTTTAGCACGTTCTACACCTTGGTTGATATCTTGCGATTGACCATGGATAGTGTTAACTACTCCACACGATTCAGCATCGAATTTATATTCAGCTTTCGTATATCCAATTTTTGCGATGGTTTTACGAGCAACTTCTTGTTGGTCGAAAATACCGTTCGATTTTACTTCACCTGCTAATACAACTAAACCCGTTGTTACAAGTGTTTCGCATGCTACCTTTGAACTTGGATCGCGACGAAGATATTCGTCAAGCAATGCGTCTGAAATTTGATCTGAGACTTTATCGGGATGCCCTTCAGAAACAGATTCTGATGTAAATAAATAACCCATAGTAATAATTATAAATGTTAAACAATTATTGGGAAGATTTGTTGTGAGGTGCAAATGCGGTAACAGAGAAGTCCTGTCGCTTTAGCATTTTTTCACGTGGTTGCAATCATAACAAATCTTTCCACAAATATGAAGCAAATGTATAAATATTTTTGAAATTTGGTTCATCTTTGTGTAAAATTTCGCATTATATATGGAAAAATCTGCATTAAAGCTTACGGAATTACTTCTTAATGTGAAAGATGCTCTTAAAGCATCGCTACAAAAAACCTATTGGATTCGCGCAGAAATAAGCGAAATATCTACCAATTATTCAGGTCATTGCTATCTTGAACTTATTGAGAAACCCGAAAATTCCGATACCATTTCGGCTAAAGTTAGGGCTACTATTTGGTCTTCGGTAAATAGAATGCTATCGGCTTATTTCGAAACCGTTACTGGTCAACAACTCGAAAAAGGACTTAAGATTCTGATAAAAGCTTCTGTTGAGTTTAGCGAATTATATGGTCTAAGCATTAATATTCTCGACATTGACCCAACCTACACTATAGGTGAGCAAGAACGTGCAAGACGTGAAATCATAAAGCAATTGGAAGAAGATGGTGTGATGGAAATGAATTCGATGCTTGAGCTTCCATTAGTTTCACAACGAATTGCAGTGATTTCATCGCAATCGGCTGCTGGTTATGGCGATTTCATTCATCAACTTTCATCAAATAGTGAGGGATACACTTTTGAATGCACGCTTTTCCCCAGTGTAATGCAGGGGCAAAAAACTGCAGAATCCATCATAAAAGCTCTTGAAGCGATATTTGAACATGAAACAGAATTTGATGCAGTAATAATTATTCGTGGAGGAGGTTCAAAAACCGATTTATCGTGGTTCGATAATTATGATTTAGCCGTAAATATTGCTCAATTTCCATTGCCAGTAATTTCGGGAATTGGTCACGAACGCGATAAAAGCATTGCCGATATGGTTGCTCATACAAGCTTAAAAACACCAACGGCCGTTGCCGAATTTCTGATAGAACAAGCATCGAACTTTGATGAAACAATATCAGCGTTAGGCTCCGATTTTATTGGCCTAGTACAAGGCATGCTCGATGATCATACAACGATTTTGCAAAATATTAGCCAAAATATTAAACCTATTGTAAAAGAGGCGGTAAGTACTGAAAAGAGTTTGCTTTCGATGATGGTTGAAAAGGCTGAAATGTATTGCAATGAGCGATTAAAAGCTGAAATAGCATCTACAAAAATCAGAAGTTTAAAAGCTATTCATCATAGTAATTTTGAATTATTAAAATTGCGTCAACATGTTTCAAGCCTAGCTACAACAGCTCGTCAAATGATTCGGGCAAATTTTTCTGAAAGCGAAAAGCAAATTGAATATTTATCGTCAAAAAGCTTTGCTTACGACCCAGCAAGAATATTGGAACGTGGTTTTACAATGACGCTCGACGAAAAAGGGAACCTAATTCGTTCATCAAAGAGCATAAAAAAGGCTCAAACTATTGTTACTCGCTTTATCGATGGAGACGTTAAAAGCCAAAGGATATAAGAGTTTTAAATTACTTTCAGTGAGGGCTTCGCCGTTCTGAGTTTTGAGTTAAAAGGAAAGTGGGTTCTTCGTTATTTAAAATATATCAGTATATTTGCTTTATAAGCATAACAGATTCAATATAAAATTCCTCATTTATTATGATGAAAATCGCTGTTTTCCCAGGTAGTTTCGATCCATTTACTAATGGTCATAAAAACATCGTGGAAAGAGCTTTACCATTGTTCGACCAAATAATTATTG
>Ga0302288_1000277_pt1 | contig 44586 bp, 45 predicted proteins | sample III_Fen_N1_1_FD_194549 | JGI IMG/M metagenome (GOLD analysis project Ga0302288, IMG submission 194549) | Peat permafrost microbial communities from Stordalen Mire near Abisko, Sweden - III_Fen_N1_1 | ecosystem: Environmental > Terrestrial > Soil > Wetlands > Permafrost | place: Sweden: Abisko...
AACGAGAAAACTAAAATCCAAAATGCGCAAAAGGTGCGTTCAACAAAGGGATTGCTTCTGCATATCTTTGGAAGAATCGCCGCTGCGTTCATCTATCTGATATTTTAACCCTTGATTCGCATTATTAGTAATTACTAATCCAACTACAATTAGTGCCTGTAATAAGCAATAAATACCGGAAACAACCACATGTGGTATCTTCAATTCATTGGCCATGATTTGAAACAGATGTTTGCGGTGGGCTTCAAAAATATTTTCTTTCAATGCAATTCGATGAACAATTGTGCAAACAGTATCTTTCTTCCTGAAGTTGAAGAAGTTAAAGACTAGTAGGGCCATCATAAGGGCATATAGCAGGTTGTTGTCAATAAAAGGAACCTGATAATTGTTGATGTACCACAAAGCAGCTACGATAACCAAACTATAGCCTCCTGTAATGCCATTGATTCCATCCATAAAGTTATAGGCATTCAGAATACCGGTAGAAACAATGAGTGCTATGAGCGTGAAATACCAGGGCAGTTCGAACAATCCCAATTGATAGAACATAAATGCCATGGCTATAAAATGGATAAGCAGCCTTAGTTTGGAAGATTGGGGTTTGATATCGTCGGCAAAGCTTATTCCGGCAATAAGGGTTAATCCAAGGAGAAACCAGGGGTATTGAAAGCCTTGCAGCAAAAAATAAAAGAGTACACTTAAATAAAAAACAATGCCGCCACCCCGTAAGGTCACCTTGGTATGGGAACTCCGTTGGTTTGGTTTATCAATGATATTCAGGTGGTTCGCTACGCGAAAGTAGGTGAGTTGAGTGGCCAGAATAAGGATAAACTGTAGAAGGTAAATCATAGTGTAGTGGTAAAAGTGGTGGGTGCAAAGATACACAATTCAGTGATTTATGAATTAACAATCAAGGTAGTGTTGAGATAGTGGATATGGATGCCTTATTCAAACCTATTTGTTTCTAATATGCGTTATCTGCTTGATTGGAATTGCTTCATTTTTGCAAATGTATAGGGAGCGGGAATAACTGTTACGGAAAGGGAATAATTTATCCCAAAAGCCATTTCCAAATAGGAACAACTTGAATAGTTAGGTTGTTTTCCTGAATAGTATATTCCTCGTCCCAGGTTATAATTTCGAGTTTGTCAAGAGCATAGATTTCGGAGAGTTTCAGTAAAGCTTTTACTTCTCTTAGTTTTGTATTTTCGTCTGTCAGACTGTAGGATACCTGTATGGCTCTATGTTCTTTGGGAATAAAAAAGTCAACTTCTACATTCTTACGATAGAAAAATAAATCGTCTTCATGCTTTTGTTTTAGATTTAAAGCGACTAGATTCTCCAGCAATTTGGTTTCCGGATCAAAAAGAAAGTTGTTAAGTAATCCATTATCACAGAAATACCGCTTTTTGAAAGTTTCCTTATCACTTAGTTTATCCGAAAAATTGGATATACCAAATACTAAATAGGCATCCGTCAAAAGTTGAAGGTAATCAACAAGAGTATTGCGAGAAACGGTAGTTCCAGTTGAATCGACCACATTTTTTATCCGGGCCAAAGAGGAGGGTTGCATGACGCTTTCTGCCAACTTCTTAACGATAACCCGTATCGCATTCTCGTTTCTGATGTCATTTCTGGAAATGACATCTCCAAGTAGAATTTTTTGATACAACGCATTTAGCCAACTACGTTTGTCTTTTAAGGTAAATGATTCCGCAATACCACCATAATAGAAATAGTCCTGGAATAGTTTAACTACTTGTGTTCGTGTATCACCGTATTCCCAATTTCGATCTAGAGTAACATGATGGAAAGTAAGATATTCTTTAAACGAGAATGGGAATACTTCTTTGGCGATGAACCGGCCACCTAGGGTTGTGTGCATTTCTCTACTGAGCATTTTTGCATTGCTACCGGTAATGAATACTTTATATTTTGAATCAGCAAGACGACGAGCGAATTTCTCCCATCCCTTAATGTTCTGGATCTCATCTAAATAGATGAGTGGTTTACCTGTAAACAGCTCCTGGTAACATTCTAAAAATAAATTTAGTTCCTCAGCTTTTATGGACGAAATTCGTTCATCTTCAAAATTAACATATAGGATATCTTCAATTTTTGCTTTCCCGGACTGAATCAAACCATGAATGTGCTGATACAAAAGATAGGATTTCCCAGCGCGACGTAGCCCAACAAAGATATAATTGCCGTTAGTTTCCAATTCAAGTGGTCTTTCAATCAATTCAATGCTAGAAATCTCATTCTGCTTTTCAATAATAAGACTTTTCAGGACACGCTTTTCCATAATTTGTTCTGTTTATTGATGCAAATATACTGAATATTGTTCACTATGATAATCAATAATAAAATATTTTTGTGTTTACTTTTTTCGGTCCAGTACAACCATCAACGCTTTTTTCATTACTTTTGCCGACAGAATACTCTAACAAATTACAGCAATTCCTTATGGTTCTCACCGGTGGACAATACGCTTACAGGCGTAAAGACGGTGTTTTGAACATTCCCATAGGATGTCTGAAAGATTAGAAACAATAATAGCTTATTCCAAATGGATTTTATAGAAATGATCAAGATTATGCCGGCAGCCATTATTGGTTTGACGGTGCATGAGTTCTCACATGCCTATACGGCCTTCCGTTTGGGCGACGATACGGCAAAAGACCAGGGACGGTTAACGCTGAACCCATTGAAGCATATTGACTGGATGGGCTTTTTTCTGATCGTCATTGCGGGATTTGGATGGGCAAAACCAGTGATTTTTAATCCGGATAATCTGAAACATAAACATCGGGATGAAATTCTGATTTCCATTGCCGGTCCATTATCCAATCTGGTAATAGCCCTCCTTTTCTTTATGGTGGCCCGTGTTCTGTTTTTTTTCGAATTCTTCAACAGTACCGATTTCGGTCTGGGCGTGGTCAATCTAATAGTTGTTTGGGGAGTAATCAACATTAGTTTGTTTATATTCAATCTGCTTCCGCTGCCTCCGCTCGATGGTTCACATCTGTATCTTACTTTTTTAAAAGAGACCAATCCCAGGCTGATGATGAATTTATACAAATACGGTACCCTGGCCTTGCTCTTCCTTATTATTGCTGAAAATAGCTTGAATATTAACATCTTACATTTATCGGAAATGATAAACGCCATCGCCTCTTTCTTTATTGGGTTAATGGGTTTTCATTAACCATCAACGGAAATGGTTACATATCTTTTGATTTACAATATACTGAAGTGGGATTCAACATAAACATATAGCAGATTTTCTACTCCTTCCGAGATTTTAATTCGGGTTCGCAATAGGAGGTTTTTTTTTCAAATACTTGTAATTCGTTCCGAAATATGTAGTATATTTGCATTTTAAAGAACCAATAATGTAGTAATGTTTACACTTTATGGAACGTAAGATTGAGGCAGAATTGATTGAATGGAAGAATTCGACTACCAGAATGCCTTTGGTGTTGCATGGTGCAAGGCAGGTAGGGAAAACTTTTGTAGTTAAAAAATTTGCAAAGGAGCATTATGCCAATTTTGTTTATTTGAATTTTGAGGCGAATGCTCAACTACAAGCTATTTTTGCCAAGGATTTCTCAACATTAAGAATTTTAAGAGAATTATCAGTGCTGATGGGTGTTGTTATTCAAGAGCAAACCACATTGCTTTTTTTTGATGAGATTCAGGCAAATGAACGAGCCTTGACATCACTGAAGTATTTTTGTGAGGAAAGTCCCAATTACCATATAATTGCAGCCGGTAGTTTATTGGGAGTGGCTCTAAATCGGAAGAAATATTCTTTTCCGGTAGGTAAAGTGGTGATTAAAATGCTATATCCATTTGATTTTGAAGAGTTTCTTTGGGCAACTTCAAGCAAGGATGCTGCCAATGTGATCAGATCTTGTTACATCAGCAATGTTAGTTGTTCGCTTCACGAACATTTTTTAGAGCAATTTAGATTGTATTTGTGCTTGGGTGGTATGCCTAATGTAATTAATACCTATTTGCAAACCAAAAATTTTGATGAGGTAGCAATTGTTCAGCGAAATATTGTGGATTCGTATATTGCTGACATGGCAAAATATGCAATACCGGTTGATACTGTCAAAATTATGGCTGCCTATCATTCCGTTCCCTCACAGCTGGCCAAAGAGAATAAGAAATTTCAATATAAGTTTATTAAATCAGGAGCAAGAAGCAATCAGTACGAAACAGCTATAGATTGGTTGTGTGCTTCGGGTATTGTCGTAAAAAGTGTGAGAATAAGTCAGGGTCGTTATCCGATTTCGGTATTTTCAGAACCAGCAATTTTTAAAATTTATATGGGGGATGTTGGGTTGCTTTGTTCCAAATTAGGCATTTCTGCACAAATGATTCTTTCAGATAACCCACAGATGAATTATTTTAAGGGTTCATTGGTTGAAAATTACGTTGCCAATGCTTTAGCCAGCAGTGGTTTTGATTGCTATTATTGGGAGTCGGAGGGTAAGGCTGAAGTTGATTTTGTAATACAAACCATTCAGGGCGAGTGTATTCCTATTGAAGTGAAATCGTCGGAAAATGTTCGTTCAAAGAGCTTAAATCAATATGTTCAGAAATACAGCCCAACGTATTCCATCCGTATTTCAGCTAAAAATTTTGGTTTTGAAAATGGTATAAAGTCGATACCGCACTATGCGTGTTTTTGTATTGTAAAGTAGCCAACCTCTATACGGTGCATATTTCCGGACATAACCATAAAATGTTATAAATTAATGTGTATGTATTTGGGAGAGTTTCAGTAAAGCTTTTACTTCTCTTAGTTTTGTATTTTCGTCTGTCAGACTGTAACATACCTGTATTGACTGGATGGGGTTTTTCCTCATCGTCATTGCTGGATTTTGATGGGCAAAACCTGTGAGTTTTAATCCGGATAATCTTAAACATAAAAACATCGGGATGAAATTCTGCTTTTCAGTTTAGTCTATGTATTTTTATTGTGAAGTTCTAAAGGCCTTTCGTTTTATCATAATAGCGACAATGTTTCAACTGTAGAAGGTAATTTATAGATTTGAGGTAAAAGTTGTGGGTGCAAACATACAAGATTCAGCGATTTGTGAATTAAATTTGATTGAGTAACAATTTAACAACATTAGTTCATCTATTTTGTTTATTTTTGCAGTAGAATCTAAACGATATATTCTAATTAAATATAGGAAATAATGAACATTTTAATCACAGGTGTTCACAGCAATACCGGGGCTTTCCTCGTCGAGAAGCTCAGCCCTTTCCACACAGTGTATGGCATGGATCATACTTCGGAGGCAATGGAGGGGGTGAGTCGGGTGTTTATGTGTACGGAATTTCCACAAGTGCCAGAGGTGGATGCGGTGATCCATTTGGCGGGCAAGGATGAGGATACGATCGATTTGAGTAAGTCGCTGGAGTATATGGAGAACAATGTGGGGCTCACGCGTTGCATCTTTGAATGGTTTAAGGCTTCCAATGCCAAGCAGTTTTTTTTCCTGAGTTCCATCAAAGTTCTTGGGAATAGGGCGGGTGGCGAGGAGCTTACAGAAGAGATGGAGCCGATGCCATTTGGTCCGCTGGGCGAAAGCAAGTACATGGTGGAGCAGTATTTGCAAGAAAAGTGGTTGCTCGATAAAAAAGTGTATATTTTGCGGACGGCTTTTTTGCACGGACAGGGGCTTTTTTGCAACGATAACTCGAAGCGATTTGTTTGGTGGATTCGTAAGGGTTTTCCATATATTTTTGGTAGCTTTGAATGTAGAAGGTCGTTTACCTCGTTGGACAACCTGCAATTTGTGTTTGCACGGATGTTGGAAATGGATTATCCAGGAGGGGTGTATCATGTGACGGACGATGGGTCGATGACTTCGGCTGGATTTTACAAACTGATTGGTAGTGCCTTGGGAAAAAAAGCGAAGGTATGGCGGTTGGGTGAAGGTATCTTTAAAGTTGCTGCGGTAATTTCGGGTTGGTTTCATTTATATTTTGACTTGTTCGAGTACCAGAAACTTACCTTGAACCTTGCGGTGAGCAACCAGAAGTTGAAAAGGGTGCTTGGATTGAAAGCAATGCCGTATCCGCTCCAGAAGGGGTTGATAAAATCGGTGAAGGAATATGTAGCGAGCTTGGATAATTCAAAAACGAAGGAACTATGAACGAGTTACAGAAATTTATTGGTCGCGTCATCAGGCGGTTGATGAAGTTTTCGTTGGTGAACCGTTGGTTGGTGTATGCCATTGATTTGGTGTTGTGTTTGGGTGCGTATTCGTTGGCGGTACTTAACAGAATTCGGATACTGGGCAGCGAAGCAGTGCCCGATCACCTCTACTTGGGTTTGACCTTTGTGGCATTATGTGCCATAACTTTTGCAGCTTTTAAATCGTATCGGGGCTTGGTGCGCCACGCCAATTTTCAGGAAATGTGGCGTTTGTTTTTAGCTGATGTGGTAGCCTCGGTGACCTTGTATTTTGTGTTGGTATTCTTTGAACCCCACATGCATGGGCGCTTGTCGTTCATTCAGAATGTGTTCCTGTTTAGTTTTGTGTCGATGTTGTTTGTGCGGTTTTGGATCATCGTGATTTACAACTATGCCATGAAGCCTATTGCCAAGCGTACCAAGCGTACCTTGATTTACGGTATCGATACGCATAGCATTGCGTTGTCACAGTGGATTAAGCGGAGTGGTAGGAACAATCAGCAAGTAGTTGGCTTCCTTACCCGCAACAAGGATGCTTGGGAAAAGCGCATTCAGGGTTTGGATGTTTTTGGAGTTGATGTGGAAAAGCTGGAAGAATTTTTCGTTCAGAATGACATCGCTATTGTTTTGTTTCCCGACTACAAAAGTGTGCGCAAGGAGCAGGATATTATTGCCAAATGCCGGGAACTGCAGGTTCAGGTATTGGTTTCGCCACCTTTTGAGGGGGTGAGTGCTACGGGCCAGACGCAGTTTCAAATGAAACCCATCCAGTTTGAGGACTTACTGGGTAGGGATGAAATTAAGATTGATATGGAACGGATTGCCAGCCAGCTTCGGAACAAAGTGATCTTGATCACCGGTGCAGCCGGTTCCATCGGTAGTGAACTGGTGCGGCAGTTGGCGGTGTTTCAGCCCAAAATGCTGTTGTTGTTTGATATGGCGGAAACGCCGCTGCACAATTTACGCTTGGAGATGGAGCGGACGTATCCCAAACTGAGGTTTACGCCTATAATTGGCGATGTGCGCAGCAAGGCACGGTTGGAACATGTGTTTTCCAAATACCATCCGGAAGTAGTCTATCACGCAGCCGCTTACAAGCATGTGCCCATGATGGAGGAAAATCCCTGTGAGGCGGCTTTGGTGAATATTTCGGGTACGTTTAACGTGGCCAACTTTGCTGTTAAGTACGGTGCGGAGAGTTTCGTGATGATTTCCACCGACAAGGCAGTGAATCCGACCAACGTGATGGGTGCTTCCAAACGCATCGCCGAGATTTATGTGCAGGCACTGGCCAGGCATTGTGCCAAGATGGCCAATCCCATTCGCTTCGTGACGACACGCTTTGGCAATGTGCTGGGTTCCAACGGCTCCGTCATTCCACACTTTAAGGAACAGATTGAGAAGGGTGGCCCTGTAACGGTGACGCATCCGGACATAATCCGCTACTTCATGACCATTCCAGAAGCCTGCCGCTTGGTTTTGGAAGCGGCTTCGTTCGGTAAAACGGGTGAGATTTATGTGTTTGACATGGGTGAACCGGTCAAGATTGTGGATTTGGCCAAGAAGATGATTGAGCTGGCTGGGCTGGTGCCGGATAAGGACATCCTGATCGAGTTCATTGGCCTGCGCCCGGGTGAGAAATTGTACGAGGAACTGCTCAACGACAAGGAGGTGACCAAGCCGACGGTTCACGAAAAGATTACGGTGGCTAAGGTGCGGGTATACGAATTGGACAAGGTGGATTTGGCTGTGAAAGCCATCGTGGAAGCTGCCCTGGAAGTAAATGTGCCCACTACAGTAATGGGCATGAAGCACCTGGTTCCGGAGTTCAAGAGCCAGAATTCGCCGTATGAGGAGTTTGATGTAATTGAATGATAAGCTTATGACAACAGAACCAATAAAAAAGAAACTCTGCAAACAGCCGGTTACGATTCAACGAACCTTTGAGCCTGGGGTAACCCCGCACAGGATTGGTTTTATTCTGGCGAGTAGTTTGAAGTGGGTGAATGGGACCCAGATTACGTATACGTTCATAGAGGGTGCCGAACCACAAAAGAAGGTGGTGCGGAAGGCGTTTCAGACTTGGAAAGAGGTGGGTATTGGGCTCACGTTCAAGGAGGTGGCGAGTAGTCAGGAGGCAATGGTGCGGATTGGGTTCGACCATACGGATGGATCGTGGTCGTATGTGGGGCGGGATATTTTGACGATACCGGCTATGCAAAGGACAATGAATTTTGGATGGGATTTGACGGCCAACAGCTATGGAATGACTACGGCCATTCATGAAATTGGGCATACCATTGGGTTTCAGCACGAGCATCAGAGTCCGTTTTCGGGCATTGAATGGAACAAGCGGGCGGTGTACGAAGAGTTTTCGGGTCCGCCCAACAATTGGCCTAAAAAACAGATTGATAGCAATATATTGGACAAGCTTCCGGCCAACAAGATGCAGGGTTCGGCATGGGATCCGACGTCGATTATGGAATATGAATTCGGCCCTGGGCTGGTGGCGAAACCGGCTGCCTTTGCCAAGGGAATATACCCTCCTGGTGTGCTTTCGGCAAACGATATTAAGGGCGTGCAATCGTTTTATCCGGTTGTTTCATCCGATAATAGGGTTAAGCTGCATTTGGATCAAGTGACCGAGATCAAGTCGGTTTCTGGCGGTCAGGATGATTTTGTTTTTACGGCACCTACTACTCAAAAATATACGTTTAAGACGGCTGGTTCGCTGGATACGGTGATGGTGGTTTCGGAAATGGCCGAAACGGAAAACTATTACATGTCGGGCGATGATGATAGTGGGTTTGATAAGAATTCAAGAGTCACGTTGCCGCTGGTAAAGGGGAGAAGCTATTTGGTTCATTTGAGGGTGCTGTATGCGCCTGAGGCAAAACGTGGAGAGATGGTGGTTTCTGGGGAAATTGATTGAAATTGTATTTCGAAGAATACAACAACAGTTAAAAAGTTGCCGATTTAAAAGTGCATTTATTTTAATAATTGTCTATTTAATTCAGCGTTTTGTTACATTTGTGTGAAATACCATTAAAAATTGACAAAAATGGAACAGCTATATACTATACCATCTCCCTGGGCTTTCATTCCGGGAATATCTGAATATGTCGCAAAAAATGGATTTAAAGGCATTTTCACTAGAAAATATTCTAAAAAACAAAGTTGAGATTCCGGATATAGAACATCCGCTTCCAATATTTAAAGAATATCTTATGAAAGGATATTACCCCTTTTATCACGAAGGGGAGTACGAACAGCGTTTGAGGAACATCCTCAATTTAACGCTTGAATCGGATATTCCTATCTATGCAAACATGAATGTTTCAACCTCCAAAAAATTGAAACAACTTCTTTATATCATAGCCCAAAGTGTTCCTTTTAAGCCTAATTTTTCAAAATTAGCTCAAATGATGGATGTCCACCGCAATCAGGTTTCGGATTTTCTGTATTATCTTGAGAAATCGGGTAGCGTTATGCAGCTACGGGACAGTACGAAAGGAATCCGGGAATTGGGAAAAGTGGAAAAGGTATATCTTGGAAATACAAATCTGATTCACGCTATTGCTGAGGAAAAACCCGATATTGGAAATATTCGTGAAACGTTCTTTTTATCTCAAATGAGTGTTAGAAACAATATCACATCTTCTCCTTTTGCCGATTTTTTGATAAAGGACGCTACTTTTGAAGTTGGTGGAAAAAACAAAAAGAAGAAACAAATTGAAGGTATTGAAAATGCGTATGTTGTAAAGGATGATCTTGAATTTGGTTATATGAATACCCTTCCTTTATGGCATTTTGGTTTTAATTATTAATAGTATGCAAAAACATTTCCACTCCCTTTTCCCGGATGTTCAAAAGTCGGAAATCCGTCACGTTTACAGTCCGTATCGAGTGTGTCCAGTTGGGGCGCACATTGACCATCAACACGGTCATGTGACGGGTTTTGCCTTGGATCATGGGGTGGATTTGCTGTACGTTCCAACCGAAAGCGGGGTCATCAATCTGTTCAGCATGAATTTTGAGGGACAGGTTTTGTTTGCATTGGAATCGGTGCCGGCAAAATACAAGAACTGGGGGGCGTATATTCAAGCGGCCATCTATGCTTTGTCCAAGAGAAAGAAGTTGGAAGTGGGCATTCAAGGGCTTATTCACGGTTCGTTACCGGTGGGTGGCTTGTCGTCTTCGGCGGCGGTGCTGCTTTGTTACATTATGGCGTTGGCGGAAGTGAACGGTTTGGGTCTTACAAAGGAGGAGCTGATTCAGGTGGCGTTTGAGGCCGAACATGAGTATATTGGGTTGAATTTAGGGACATTGGACCAGAGCTGCGAGGTGCTGTGCAAGAAGGATCATTTGTTGTATTTGGATACGAGGGATGGTTCGTACAAGCAGGTTCCGGCGGGTTCAGCCATGCCCGATTTTGATATTTTGATATTTTTTAGTGGCTTGACCAGGGCGCTCATCAATACGGGGTACAATACGCGGACGGATGAGTGTAAGGTGGCGGCTTTCAATTTGTTGGCCTACGAAGGTTTACCCTATGGGGTGTTGGCGGAGACGCGGCTCCGAATGGTGAATAAGGCTGTTTTTGAGAAGTGGAAGCATTTGTTGCCTGGACCGTTGGCTAAGAGAGCGACGCACTTCATGACGGAGTTCAGCCGAGTGGATGAAGCGGTGGAGGCGTATTCCAAGGGTGATATTGAGGCGTTGGGAGCGGTAATGTTTGCTTCGGGTTTGAGTTCCATTGAACAATGGGAGTCGGGATGTGAGGAGATGATTGCGCTGTACGACATCATGACCGAGACGCCTGGTATTTATGGCGGTCGGTTCAGCGGTGCGGGTTTTAAGGGTTGTTGCATAGCGCTTTCGGATCCGGCTAAAAGGGCATCCATTGTGGAGTCGGTGTCGCAGCGGTATTTGGAGCGGTTCCCGGAGCTGAAGGGGCAGTACTCGGCGCATGCGTGTAAGACGGCGGATGGGGCGAGGAAGATTGGGTGAATTCTGTCAAGCTCCATCTGTAACGATACGATTTGGCGGTGTACGTGATTATTCGGATGCAATAATAATTTAGGTAATATTACTTGATTTGTTCGGTAATATGTTCTAAATTTGTTTTAAATAACAATTGGAACATCATGGTTGATTTTAAAGACAAGGAAGACTCTTTCCGCTTAAACGATGCGGAAGTCGCGTATGCGTTGCTCAACAACAAAGTGGACACGGAGAGTTTAAGGTCTTTAAAGGAGGAAACCGGAGTGAGTGGTGAAGCGCTTTCTGCATGGCTGCATGTAACACCAAAGACCTTGAGGAACTATTTGGTTCGAAAATCGGCTCTTTCTGAAACTTTGGGAGAGCAGGTTTTATTTTTGAGGGCTTTGTTTAGGCATGGAGCATCGGTTTTTGGTTCCGTCAAGGATTTCGAAACCTGGTTGGAAAGGGAGAACTTGATGCTTGATCGAATGAAACCCAAGGATTTTTTGGGATCTGTATCGGGTGTACGGTTCATTGATGATCAATTGTATGGTATGGAGTATGGTGACAATGCTTAAGCGATGCTGATTTATCGAATTTGTCGTACTGAGTTTGCCTCCGATTTAAAGGCTTCTGGATTTGCCGGTAGGTGGAACCACGATGGGCAGTGGATTTTGTACAGTAGTGCAACTCGATCGTTGGCTGCATTGGAATTGTTGGCAAGGCGAAGTGGACAGTTTTTAAAATATCCATACAGCATAATGGAATTGGACGTTCCGAGCAATTCCTGTAGTACCATCCTTCCAGAATCTTTACCATACCAGTGGCGGCATGTTTCTAGTTATGGTCGTTTGAGGGAAATTGGAGCGAAATGGTACCTTCGAGCAGATTCGTTGGTTTTAAGCGTTCCTTCCGTGTTGATTCCTCAGGAACAGAATTATTTGATTAACACACAGCATCCGGATTTTGGTAATCGGGTTCGGTTAGTGGCAGTGGATGATTTTAATTGGGATGATCGATTGATTTTGTAAATATGAAGGCATTAATTTTAGCGGCGGGGTACGCGACTCGTTTGTATCCATTGACAAAGAATTTTCCGAAGCCCCTGCTGGAAATCGGTGGTAAAACTATTTTGGACAGGTTGATCGAAGATTTGGACCATATTGAGGCTATTGAGCAACATATTGTGGTGACAAACAGCGTCTTTGCACCCATTTTTAGAAATTGGCTAGCAGAAAGGCAGTTCAAAAAGCCTGTGAGCATAGTGGACGATGGCACCACCAACAATGACAACCGTCTTGGCGCTGTCAAGGACATCTTGTTCGTGATGGACAAACTTCAGGTTGAGGACGATTTGCTGGTGCTGGCAGGCGACAATGTGGTGGATTTTTCGTTTGAGCCGTTCATTGGATTTGCTCAGGAGAAAGGCTGCAGTTGCTTGACCTGCCACGAGGAGCCTTCCATAAAGGCGCTTCAAAAAACCGGAGTACTGGAAGCAACGCCAACAATGCGTGTGCTCGCCATGCATGAGAAACCAGCGGTTCCGACTTCTCATTGGGCAGTTCCGCCGTTTTATTATTACAAGAAAACCGATTTGCCACTGGTTCGCAAGGCTTTGGAAAATGGTTGTGGTGCAGATGCGCCGGGCAATTTGATGGCATGGCTTTGCAAACAGACGGAGGTGTATGCTTGGCCGTTGCCGGGCAAACGATACGATATTGGTGACTTGGCTTCGTACGAGGCTGTTAATGAACTATTTTCATCAAAATAATGATACAGAACAAGACGATTTTGATTACTGGTGGAGCCGGTTTTATTGGATTTTGGTTGTCCGAAAGGTTGCTGGCTGAGGGTTGGCAGGTTATCGGGCTTGACAACATCAACGATTATTACGATGTGCGTTTAAAATATGCTCGTTTGGCTGAATTGGGCATTGCAGAAGGGGATGTGCAGTGGAACAAGCTTGTGGCGGGTTCCAAACACGAGGCCTACCGTTTTGTGCGGATGAAGATGGAGGATGCGGTGAGTCTGGCGGCCTTGTTTGAGGAGATTAAATTCGGGGTGGTCTGCAACCTGGGTGCCCAAGCCGGCGTCCGGTATTCCATTGAGAATCCGATGGCTTACGTGAACAGCAACATCGTGGGTTTCACCAATATATTGGAACAGTCGCGTTTGCATGCGGTGGAGCATTTGGTGTATGCCAGTTCCAGTAGCGTGTATGGGCTGAACGGTCACATGCCGTTTTCCACGCACGAATCGGTGAACCATCCGGTATCGTTTTATGCGGCTACCAAGAAAAGCAACGAGCTGATGGCGCATGTGTTTTCGAAGTTGTATCAATTACCAACGACGGGTTTGCGGTTCTTTACGGTGTATGGACCGTGGGGTAGGCCGGATATGTCGCCGATGTTGTTTGCGGATGCGATTTTGCACGGCAAAACACTGAAAGTTTTCAATAATGGTGACATGGGCCGGGATTTCACCTACATTGCTGACATCATCGAGGGGGTGGTGCGGGTCATCGACCGACCGGCGACGGCTTCGGCTTCGTGGGACGCACAGGCGCCAGATCCGGCGACTTCGTCCGAGCCGTATCGAATTTACAACATTGGCAGTTCGGCACCGGTGCGATTGATGGATTACATCGAAACGTTGGAGTCTGCGTTGAACAAAAAGGCCGTGAAAGAGTTTTTACCGATGCAACCCGGTGATGTTTTGAATACATTTTGTGACGTTTCGGACCTTGAGAATGAATTTGGTTACAAACCTTCAACAACCTTGAAATCAGGGTTGGAAGCCTTTGCCAAGTGGTATGGGGAATGGTATTCGATGATGTAATTGTATATTTCTTTGCTTTTAAGAAATTAGAAGCAAAGTTTTTTATACATTTGTTTGAAAGACGTAGCTACCTTGTATGAATGAATTTCAGAATATCCTTAGGCGATTTTTGACCAAGCTCATGGGGATGTCCATGTTCAATCGTTGGATCGTATTCGCAATTGACTTGGTACTTTGCATCGCCGCGTATGTCGGTGCGGTTTACATTCGCTCCAAAGTGGATCCGTTCCACAGCATTCCGAACGTTGCTGGTTGGGCTTTTTTGTATTTGGTATTGAATGCGTTTTCATTCTATTTTTTCAAATCGTACCGCGGTCTCATTCGGCATTCCAATTTGCAGGAATTGTGGCGCGTCTTTGTTGCCTTGTTTGCCTCCAATGGTGTGTTTTTGTTCTTGTTGGTGGTCACGGATGTGGACATTCCATATCGTATGTTTTTGGTGCAGAACCTGATGATTTACGCCTTGTCGCTCATGCTCAGCGTTCGGCTCATCGTCGTGTTCCTGTATTATTACTCAATGAGTTATTCGGGCAAGAAAAGCAAGAATACCTTGGTTTATGGCATTGGCGATCATAGTCTTTCGGTGGCTCAGTGGGTGAACAAGAGTCCAAGAAACAACCACTTGGTGCAAGGTTTTATCGTTCGGGAAGGCAAGTCCCGAAGCATGCGCATTCACGACCTACCGGTTTACGATTTGGTCAAGGACAATATGGACCAATATATGCGTAAGAATCAGATTCTTACCATTTTGTTCCCCGATTATATGACGGCTCGTAAGGAGGAAGTCTTTGTTTCTGCCTGTTTGGAAAAGGGTTTGGAAGTGATGGTTTCGCCGCCTTTGGAAGGGGTTGACAACCTCGGGAAAATGCAATTCCAGATGAAGCCGATTCAGTTTGAGGATTTGCTTGGTCGCGAGGAAATTCGTATCGACATGAACCGCATTGAAGGTCAGGTCATGAACAAGGTGATCTTGATTACGGGTGCTGCTGGTTCCATCGGTAGCGAACTGGTTCGCCAACTGGCTGAATTCAATCCCAAGTCATTGATTTTATTTGACTTGGCCGAAACGCCTTTGCACAACCTTCGTTTAGAATTGGAGCTGAAGTACCCTAATTTGATTTTTCAAACGGTTATTGGCGATGTTCGCAGCGTGAACCGTTTGGGTTTTGTTTTCCGCAAATTTCATCCGAACATGGTGTATCATGCTGCTGCGTATAAGCATGTGCCGATGATGGAGGAAAATCCGTGCGAAGCAATTCTGGTGAATGTGCTGGGCACCAAGAATCTAAGCAATTTTGCAGCTCAATACGGTGTGGAACGTTTTGTGATGATTTCCACCGATAAGGCGGTGAATCCCACCAATGTGATGGGTGCTTCCAAACGCATGGCCGAAATCTATGTGCAGACGCTGGCTAAGGAATGTGCTCGGATAGGCAATCCCATTCAGTTCGTGACGACACGTTTTGGAAATGTGCTGGGTTCCAACGGTTCAGTGATTCCGCATTTTAAAGCGCAGATAGAGCGGGGTGGGCCTATTACGGTGACGCATCCTGAGATCATCCGCTACTTCATGACCATTCCCGAAGCCTGCCGTTTGGTGCTGGAAGCTGCTTCGTTCGGCAAATCGGGTGAAATTTACGTTTTCGACATGGGCAAACCGGTCAAGATCATCGACCTCGCCCGTCGGATGATTGAAATGGCTGGTCTTCTGCCCGATGTGGATATTCTCATCCAAATTACTGGACTGCGCCCCGGCGAAAAACTCTACGAAGAACTGCTCAACGATAAGGAAACGACTTTACCGACGGAGCACGAAAAAATTACGATTGCCCAGGTTCGCCAGTACAACTTTGATGAGGTGTGCGAAAAACTGAAAAAAACGATTGACAGTGCCTACGTGGTCGACATACCCTGTACGATTCGTGCCATGAAGGAGTTGATCACTGAATTCAGAAGTCAAAACTCTCCCTGGGAAGTCTTCGACGATGTGTCGGAAGTTGGTTAATTCACTTTAAACCTTTTGCTTATGCAACTTATTGACAATGCTTTATTGGACCAGATTTCCGGTGAAGCGCAAGCTAGTGCGCGCCTTCGGATGAATTTTAATTTTCATAATTCTGCCATGGCGCCCTCTCAACGCCTCATTAACGCGCTGGAGCCCGGCACCTCTCTTCCCATCCATCGCCACCGGCACACCCAGGAAACTTACATTTTGCTTCGCGGCCGCGTTCGGGTTCTCTTCTACAATTCCGACAAATCCTTGAAGGAGGAAGTGGAACTCGATTCGCTTCAAGGGCGTTATGGCATCAACATTCCCGCCGGTCAATGGCACACCCTGATGGTACTGGAATCTGGCAGTGCCATCTTCGAAACCAAAGATGGTCCTTATTTACCAATGGATGCGGAGGATTTGTTATGAAAAATAGGTTTTTGTTACTTTGCCTTTTGAGCTCAGGCGTTGCTTTTGCACAAAACAAACCGTCCGATAACTTTTCGTGCACGGCTCCTGCCGTTTCGCACTGGTCCCTAGGCTTGAAAGCCGGCCCAACATTTTCTCCCGACTTCAATGTCGCTTATGGTGGCTCGCTCGACTACAGCATCAACCCCTTTATCGGTTTCGGCTTCGAGGGCCATTACTTGAATGGTTTGAATGCTGTTCAAGCCACTTGCTACGGCTCCTTGAACCTCCTCAACCTCTGTTCCACTTATCGCACCGGCTTCTGGAAACACACAAATTTATTTATGGTCGCTGGCCCCAGCGTTCGCGTGCACGCTCTCTCCGGTGATGTTTATGTAATGGCAGGTTTCAATGCTGAATACAATTTCAGCAAGTCCTTTGCGTTGGAATTAGGCACCGAAGGCTTCTTCAATACTGGCAAAACGGTTTTGACTAGCCTCGGAATCCGCTACAAATTCACGACCGCCCATCTCCCGCACGCGCGCAACATCGACATGTGTTCGTACATTCCCAAACCCGCCACCATTGTGCTGACCGAAACCAAAGGCCGTGACAACAGCGAAGCCCTCAACACTCGCCTCGAAGCGGCCGAATCCGCTCAATCCGCCCTTCAGCTTAAAGCTCAGAAATTGGCGGAGGACCTGAATGCATTGAAAAACAAGAAATAAGGACCGTCATGATGCATTCATTGCTTCCGCTGCTGGCTTTATCAAGCCTGCTTTTCTCTAGTCCGATTTTTGCTCAGGGACCAGCTGGCCGAACTTGCAACACGGTCGATCCGCCCGTTTCTCATTGGTCTGCTGACATTAAGCTTGGTCCTTCCTACGGCTCCACTCCTGGCTTTAATACCTTAGCTGGCCTCGATGCCTTTGGTGGCTTCTCGGTCGAATACTCCTTCAATCCTTTCTCTGGTGCTGGCTTGCAAGCACTCTACAGCGCTCAAGTTGCTTCGGTGGATTTGGTTGCCTACTCTTCGCTGAACCTCTCCAATTTAACCGCTCCCTTTCGTACGGATTTTTGGCGCAAAACAAATTTCTTTGCACGCTTGGGTGGTGGTGTACGGCAAACGGGGTTTGATCAGATCGGTTTGGGGTCTGGTTCAAGCTGGAAGTCCGCTTTGCTTGCCATTGCTGGGCTTAGCAGCGAATACAACCTCTCCGATGCCTTGGCCCTCGAAATGGGTGGTGACCTTCTATACGGCCCAAGCAGGGGCGCTCTTCTCACCGCTGGCTTACGCTACAAATTCAATTCCCTATCACTGAAACACGCCCGCAACATTTCCATGAACGATTATAGGCCGCAACCTTCGCCGATTGTCATTCAACGTACTGTTTGGGTTGGCAACGAGGCTGCTGTCATTCGTCGCATTGAGGCACTCGAACGCTCAAACGATTCGATTTTGCTGTCGTTGCAATCGACTGAGGATGCCATCAAGGATTACAAGGAACTTCTTGCCACGCAGGATGCTGCCAAAGCTGCTACGAATTCGGTTAATCGGTCTAGTGCCATGTTTGGCATTTCGGTACCAATGCCGGATGCTGGGCAGGCACCGGGGGTTCCGACTTCCATTGCGGATTCTGCGTCGGTAATCGCAGCTAATGTGTCGGTAATCGCAACGAAAAATCCCGATTTTTCCGATCGTTCTGCTCCCTTGTTGAAAGTAGCGAATGTTGTGACTGGCACGATGAATCCAGTCGAGTTCCTGTCTGGTTACAGCCAACTGACCCCCGACTCCAAACTCATCTTAAACGAAATGGCAACCATCCTTCTGTCCAAAGATTGGATCACCCTGACCATTATCGGCAACACCGACAATCAAGGCAATCCCTCAAACAACAAAATCCTGTCGCTCAAACGCGCTACGATTGTTAGAGACTACCTCGTTTCCAAAGGCCTTCCAATTAAGAAGTTGAAAGTTCGTGGTAATGGAGGTTCAAACCCCATCGATTCGAACAAAACCCCATTAGGAAGGCGCCTTAATCGCCGAGTCGATTTCATTTTGGAATAAGGGTCATCTTTTGCTTGTATCGTTCTGCAATCTGATTTGGTGAAATTCCTGCGATTATTTTATTGTGAATACCTGCCATTCTCTGAATAAAAACGAAAGTGGTCAACCAAAATCAGGTAAACACATACCCCAAAAAGCCGATTTTTATTATCGCTACTAGGATAGCAAAAAAAATAGTAAAATTGACACCCTGATATCGATAATATGACCATCAGTGTGCCTTTGCTTTAAAATATTTAAAGTAGAAATTCCAAGTATGCTTAAACGCTAATTGGTGTTGGTGTTGGTGTTGTTGGTGGTGGAGTTTAATGTGTTGGATGTGGTGTTAAAAGTGTCTGGACACGCATATTATTGCCACTATGGTAGCAAAAAGTACCATAAAATTGTCACTCTGATATCGATAATAAAAATTGGCTTTTTGAGGTACTATCGCTTTAAAAATATCAAGTGGAAATGTTAAGTTGAAATATCAAGTAAGCCTAAACACTAGTGTTGGTGGTGTTGGTGGTGTTGGTGGTGTTGGTGGCGTTGGATGTGGTGTTAAAAGTGTCGGAACACGCATATTATTGCCACTAGAGTAGCAAAAAGTACCATAAAATTGTCACTCTGATATCGATAATAAAAAGTGGCTTTTTAGGGTATAGAGGTACAAAAATGGTATTCGATAAAAAAGGTTTTTGCACTAAAAAATTCAAACGATTCCTGCGATTACATCCAAATAAACGCAGGAATCGTTGTGTAATGGAAAGGTCATTACTTGAAGCAAGTAAGCCCTTTATGACAATAGATCTGCAAAGATTTCTGCTACAGATTCTTCGTGACGAATGGAACCGGCGGTTTGGCCGATCTCTAATTCGCCGTCGGTGAGGTTGCCATCGAAGATGCCGAGTTTGGCGCGGCCTTTGCCGAGGAGAGAGCGGAGTTCATCAGGGGAGGCGCCGCAGTTTTCGGCTTCGAGGACGGTTTGGGAAAAGTCGTTGTCGACGAGGCGGGTGGGAGCGAGTTTTTTTAACAACAGTTTGGTGTCGCCCTCATTTAATAAACGGCAACGAGCCTTGAAGAGGGGGTGAGCGGAGCTTTCTGAGGATAAAGCGAAGCGAGTGCCCATTTGGACAGCATCAGCACCCAAGGCAAAAGCAGCTTGGAAGCTGGGGCGTGAGGAGATGCCACCGGCGGCGATGAGGGGGAGCGAGGTGGCTAAGCGCATGAGGGGGATGAGACAGAAGGTGGTGGTTTCTTCGCGACCGTTGTGACCACCGGCTTCGAAGCCTTCGGCGACGATGGCGTCGACACCGGCATCGGCGCACTTGCGGGCAAACAAAGTGTTGGAGACGACGTGGGCGACTATGATGCCGTGGGAGTGAAGGAAAGGAGTCCAGGTTTTGGGGCTGCCGGCAGAGGTGAAGACGATGGGGACGTGTTCGTCGACGATGATCTGCATGATTTCATCGATTTGGGGGTACATCAGGGGGACGTTAACGCCGAAGGGGAGCGAGGTAGCCAAACGGCATTTTTGGATGTGTTCGCGGAGAACGGAGGGGTGCATGGAGCCGGCACCGATTAGACCGAGGCCACCGGCGTTGCTGACGGCGGAGGCGAGGTGCCAGCCGCTACACCAGACCATTCCGCCTTGGATGATGGGGTGCTGGATGTTGAAGAGATTGCAAATGGGATTCTGTGTCATAACTTAGGAGGGTTTGGTCTCCAAAGTTAGGGGTAATCTGTCAAAATACAAAAGGACCCCCAGGTAGAGTGGGGGTCCTTTACATTGATCTGCTCTTTATGGAGTGGAATGCATAGCTGAGACTATTGGAGAAATCTGCAGTATCAATGGACGTTTTTAGAGATGACTTTGCCTGGAACGAATTTGACGAACTTTTTAGCAGGGATGTTCATCGGTTTCAAAGTTTTCGGATTGATTCCGACTCTGGAGGCGCGTTCCACGACATTGAAAGATCCGAATCCGGTGAGAAGAACTTTTTCACCTTCGGACAAACCTTTGTTTAGTGCAATGACGGTGGCTTCAAGGACTTTTTTGACGTCGGTTTTGCTCATGTCGCTCATTTCTGAAACGAGGTTGATTAAACTGGCTTTGTTCATGGTTTTTTATTTTAGACGTGTTTAATACAAATAAGGGTATAAATCGAATTTTTTTGTGGACATTACGTAAAATACTATTTACATTTTGGCAAAAATGAAAAAATAGTGTAAAATTGTGAGAGGAAACTAAAAAGATGAAAGATGTCTGTACCGTTGGAAATTGGTAGTACGTTGTCGTTGAGTTGTCCGATCTTTGGAGCACTCTTTGCGTTGCTGTTTTTGTGGATGGATTTCGGTTGGAACAATCGGGTGATTCATCGGGAAAATCACATTTTGATGGCTTATTTCTTGATGACGATTGTGAATCTGTCGCAAATTGTAACGTTGCAATTCAATCCTGAACTTTATATTTGGACCAGTCCGCTTGGTTTGTTGACGTATGGGTTGATTCAGATCATTTTTTATTGGTTTGTAGTGGAATTGACCAGGGTGGATCCAAAGGAATCGTTTTCGGGGTATCATTTTGTGTTGCCGGTGGTGTTTTCGGGGGTATTATTGGTTCTGTTGCTGATCAATAAGTCGATTGAGCCATTGGTGGATTTGGTGAATGGGAAGGAAACGGTTGCGAATCATGGGTATTTGCTGGTGTACATGGGGAATGTGTATGGTTTGAAGTTGTTGTTTGGTGGTTTTTATCTGGTTTTGGATGTTGTGCGATTGATCAAGTACAATCGGTTCATCCGAGATTATTCGGCTAATGAGGAAAAGGCTTCGTTGAGGTGGTTGTGGTTTTTAATTATTATATCGGTGGTTGCCATGCCGTTTCCGTTGATTTGGATTTCAGCAAAGGGTTTTATGGCGTTTTCGTTGGGGGCAATAGTGTTGTATGCGTTGATGTTGCTGTTTTTCTACGTTTATTTGACGTTGCATGTGATTCGAAGGGATCGGTTCAGGGTTATTCTGGATCATGAAAAGGAGGATCTCAAAAAGGATGATTTAGGTATTTCCAAGAAAAGTGTGCTCAAGAAGACGTTGTTTGAAGAATACATCGTGCGTGAAAAGCCGTATTTGAATCAGGATTTGCGGATTACGGATTTGGTGGATGTGTTTCATGTGAATCGGACGTACATTTCGTCGTTCATCAATGTGGAGTACAATATGAACTTTTCGTCTTACATAAACAGCCACAGGATGGATGAGTACCGGCGGCTGTCAAAAATGCCTGAGTCTATGAATAGGAGCAAGCAGGAGTTGGTCGAGATGGCTGGGTTCAACAGTTATCGAAGTTTTCTTCGGATTAAGAAAGAGGGGCTGTAAGGGCCGTTTTATTTTATATCAGCAATTTTCGTGTTTGGCTCCAGCCTTCCTTATCGGTGAGGCGGATCATGTACATTCCTGGTGCACAGTCGGGCATCTGGATCGTCTCGTTCCCGGAGCCTTTCAAATGGGTTTTATAAAGGGTCTGTCCTTTAAGGTTGACCAATTGAAGTTCGGGGTCGATGTGGTTGGTGGCGTCGTAGACCAGTTGCAAGTTGCGATCGGTGCGGGAATAGAGGACGTCGAAAGTCGTTGTTTGTGCGGCGGTGAGGGCAGAGGTTGGAGCAGTGTACGTGATGGATGGTACAGTGTAATAGGCGTTGGCTGTTACGGGAGTGGGGACGGTCGTGTATGTCGTCGTTCCTTTGGTGAATGGGTATTTGACATATTGCTTGGTGCCGGACTGCTCCGTGAATTCCAAGTTCAAATAATACGTACCGTCTGGAACAATGACGCTTGACGTGTTTTTGCAATTCCAAGTGAAAGTCAAAGGGGAATGGCTGGTAAGGGTGGCGCTGGTTGTTCCGTCGGTGGTTTTTGTGGAGGAATTTAAGGATGTCCAGTTTGTCAGGTATGAATAATAACTGTAGCCATACATTCTGATGTTGTAAATATAAATACCTGCGGAATTGGTGACCCAACAAGCCAACACATGTTTTGGTGTGTAACTACCATAATAGGTTTTGGTAGTTACCGACATTGACAGACTTTGGGCAATGGCAAATCCGGTGGAAAGGCTGGCGAAGAGGAGCCCGACGAGGACTTTTTTCAATGCGAGGGTTTTCATTGGATTAAAATATTAAATTGATTAAAGTGGAAAAGAGTAGCATGAGGATGAAGATGGTGGCGGTCAATACGGCGGTCAATTTTACACCTAAGTATTTAGCCAACATCACAATAGATGAAATGCAGACCGCGGATGAACTCAACGAAAAGGCGATAGCGGCGCCCATGCTCAGGTCGGTGTACTGCATCAAAGGTTTCAGGAACAAGACGTCGGTGCCGTTGCAAACATAGAGCGGAATACCGACCAGAGTGAGCAACATCGTAGCCCAGGGTTCGGCAGAGAAATTGAGGGTTTCTAAATATTGTTTGGGGTTGATCAGGGCGAAAATGAAACTCATAGTGCCTGCAAAGAGAATGTAGGGCAGGATTTTTTTGGTCATTTTCATGGTCTTGACAAAAGGATCGCGGTCAAGAACGGGGTCGCAATCGGAGACGCAGGCTTTGTAGTTGCCTACACCGTCCAGTTTGAGGAGTTTGGCGGCGTATTGGACGACGTAGCCAGTGATGATGGCGGTAAAGAAGGAAAAAACAATGCGGAGCATGCCGTATTTGAATCCGAGCACGGCAAAGGAGACCGATATGATGTAGGGGTTAAGCAGGGGCGTGGCTACGATAAAAGTCACGATGACTTTGAGGGAGGTTTTGCGCTGCATGGATTCCACCAAGGGTACGACGCCGCATGAACAAACGGGCAAGATAGAACCGTAAACGAAGGCAAGAAGCTGATTTTTGGGATAAAAGCGTTTGATTTTGAAGAAGTATTTCTCCAAGAGTACGCCTGCCAGAATGCCCAGAATCACGACGACGAACAGTTCCAGGAAGCTTTCGTAAAACTGGAAGAACCACCTGGGTACGGTCTTGTAGACGACACAGGCGTCGTGGGTGAGAGAGGTGAAGCCCATCATGTTCATGTAGAGCGTATGGGCAACCACCAGGATGAGCACCGAAAAGATAAAGATGCGGGCATTTCGCTGATCTTTAGCGGTTTGTATAGCCCTTGGCGTGAGCGGTTTGGTCGTATTTGGTTTGAGTTCGGACATTGTTCATTAGTTGGTGAGAATGGTGAAAGTTTCTTGATGAAACAGGTTTTCCTTGTCAACTTTGCGTAGGATTGTCAGTTTGGCGACATTTTTCTTGTTGGAGACGACTTCCAGGGTCACCTCTTTTTGAAATTGGGCTTTGGCCACTTGTTTCCAAGGAGTCTGTTCCTTGATTTTGAGACAGGAGGCGAATATTTTGCTTTGTTTCATGCCGTCCAAGCAGGTTTCGGGCAGGCTTTTAAGTAGAATTCGTAAATGAATGGTTTCACCCAGTGTGTAGGCTTGCTTTTTGCCGTCCAGATTGACAACGCTGATTTGAGCCTGCAATGTGAATGCGGCGCAGAGTAGGAATAGGATCAGTGTTGATGTTTTCATTTGGATTCAATTCAATCGTCACCATGTTGGCCTCCAAAGTTGGCGGAAGCGGACGTAATGGCGTCGTACTTACAAGCAATGACGCATTCGCCACATCCGACACATTTATTGGGGTCGATGACCAGGTAGCTACCGTTTTCGGTGAAAACCTGATTGATGGCGTGAAACCCGCAAACAGGAATGCATTTGAGGCACATCGTGCATTTGGTCGTACTGATGGTATAATGATCGGCTGTACTTTTGCAGGAGTTGATCAAGACCATGGTTGCCAGTGTCAGCAGAAAAAGGAGTCCAGAAATTCGTTTCATAGTTCAGCAATCAAAAGGTTAATCGCATTTCAATTTTGCCCCAGGGGGTTCTGTTTAGTTCGTACACATAAGCGTCGGTCATTTTTGGATAGACCAAATAGCCGAAGTGTGCGTTCACGAGCAAATGGTCTCCGAAGTTCTTGCTGATGACCATATCGTATTCTTTCATGCGTCCGACGGTGGGTGGCGGCAGCATGATGTTGTGCAGGTAACCGTTCGTTTCGCCTGTCTGCAGGGCTGCCTGGAGTTTGATGGAGGCGGCAAGGCTGGGAATGGAATGTTTGATGCCGCATTGGAAAATGGGCAGTTCGATGGCGTCCAAGCGGAGGACTTCGCCTGCGAAGACGTTGCTGAAGGAGTTCAGGGCATGGGCTGTGGAATCAATTTTTATAATTCCGATGAAGCGACCAAAAATCTTGGTTTGCTGTTGGTTGGACCAGGTAATTTGTTTTTGGGCGGTGAGGTTCCAGAGTAGACCTTGATTTCCGGTAGCCGATTGGAGGATGATTTCGGGCTTGATGGTGATGCCTGCGACCTCCAATTCGGCATATAAGCCACTGTAGAGGGCCTTGATAGGCTCGAGCGCACCGTATTCGGTATAGGCGAGAGCGCCGGCGTTGATGAGCTTTAGAAGGCTTATGGCGGATTTTTTGGTATTGCTGGCGAATTCATTGGTCGGGGCGTTTAGGCCGTCTGAACTGGCGAATTCATCTGTTGTGCTGGGTTTGGAACCGGGATGGTAATTGAGGGTCAGCATGGCCAAATTGGTTTGGCCAAATTGACGGCCGATGAGTTGGCGTTCGCGACCGGGTACGATGTTATATAGGTATCCGAGGGTGCAGAACGTGCCGTTGCGGGCAAAGCGGTTCATCACAGAGCCGGTGATTGCTCGGAAGTTCCAATTGCCGAGGGTCTGTTTGTAATCCAGGCCTAGTACGCGTTCATTGAGCAGGTAAGGATCGTCACCTTGAGTGGAGCGAAGGCCGATGTTGAGGTTCTGATTGGTGCCTCTGTATTGGAAAAAGGCTTCGCGAAAACCAAAATTGTGGCCTTCGTTGTGGTAGCCGTTGGCATTGATGCGTTTCCAAGATTTAGCGCCGCCTTCCACATAAAGTGTGAATTTGTCGAAACTCAGGTCCATGGCTGCGAAGCCCATGATGTTGCCGATGGCGTAATCGCCTGTGGCTCCGGCAGTAGTGGTAAGTTCGCCAGCCCAGGTCAGGTTGGGAAAGGAATTGGTGAAAGGCTTTAGGTTTCCGCCGATGCGACTGGGGCATTCCCATTGGGCAAACAGGCTGGTGGTGCTTAGGAGCAGGGCGGAAAGGAGGGCGGTTCTTATTTTTTGCATTGTACTTATTTTTTGCAAACGGTCAACGACTTTTTGAGGTTGCATTCCGAGATGCATTCTCCGCAGAGGATGCAGTCTTGGACGCGCAGGGTGGTCTCTTTATTTTCGTGTATGAGTGCGCGTTGCTGGCAGGCGGTGTCGCATTTCTTACAGTTGATGCAGGTGTCGTTTTTGTCTAGTTTCCGAGCGCCGGGTATCAGGGAAACCCAGCCTAGAGTAAGGCCGACCGGACAGAAAAAGCGGCAGAAAGGTCTGTAAATGAGCACGGAGGAAACAAGCAGAATGGCCAACAGGATATAGCCTGTGGTGGTGGGCGAAATGAGATTGAAGGCGACTTTGAAGGGGTCGTATTCGCAAAAAAGATTGGTGCGGGTCAGAATAAGTTGGACAATCCAGAGGACGAATACGCTGATTTGCACCCATTTGATTATTTTTTGGGCTTTGTTGCCTTGTAGGAATTTGACGTTGAGGGCTTTGAACAGGAATTCTTGGAGGGCACCGAGGTGGCAGAGCCAACCGCACCAGATTTTGCCAAAGAGATAGGCGCCAGGGATGAGTAACAAGAACCAAAGCAGGGTTTCCCATTTGACTTTGACGCCGAGCAGGATGAGGAAGCTGTTTTGCCAGCTGGAAATCATGCAGGGGCAGGCGCCGCGGTAAAAACCGAGGTAGAAGACGCTGGCTAATAGAAAGAGGCTTCGGTATTTGCGGAAAGTTGGGTTTTTGATTCCAAAACTGATGAGTCCGATAAGTAGGAAAATGGCGATGGGCTCGTAGATGTTGGGGTCTTTGGCGTAGGCTTGCCAGGTTTTGGCTGGAGGGGCGGCGGCGGTTTGAGTTGAGGAGAATTCGCTTTCCGTTGAGGAAAATTCACTAGTGGAGGTTTCGGTGGAGGTAAATTCGTCGGTGGGAGGCAGGTATGCTTTGCCGTTGGTCGAGTCTTTTTGTAAAATGACCGGGCAATTTGCCGGCACAGTGTTTTTGGCCAAAAACTCGGGATACAGGTAGGAAGCGGCTACTGCGAGGCCTAGAATTCCACCGATGACTAAAATGTATTTCTTTTTATAGGTGCTGAAAAGCCAAATGGAACCGAGTACGACCAACAGGAGGGTGAAAATGGAGTTCCACAAGCCCATGGCACTGTGTTCGCCGGCATAGTAGGAGCAACTGCTGTTGCAGACTTCGCTCGAATGATTCAGCAGTTTGCTGATGCTGTCGGCTGTTGCGGGAGTGACTGCGGCTAGGAGTACATTCAGCATGCTTTGCGATTAAAGGATGTCCAAGGAATAAACGCCCAATCCGCCTTCTTTGTCGCAGGTGCGGGTGGCTGTCAAGGTCATTTTCTTGGTGGCATCGGCTTTGACTTTGACTTTGACTTGGCGGGTCCAGACACCAGTTGAGGCTTCCTTCCATGTGGTTGCTCCAACTACGTCAAAGCCTTCGGTCTTGAATTTGGTTTGCGCAGGAGCGACGGTGCAGGTACGGTGAGTCAGGGTCAATTTGACATTGATGACGAATTCTTCGCCGGGTTTGCAGGCTTTTTTGTTGCTGTCGGTGGTGAATTCGAAATGGCAGGCAAGGGCTGAAAGCGTTGCCACACAGAAAACGAGGAGGATAAGTGAAATTTTGCGGATCATGTTTGTTTAGATTTGAAAGTAAAAATGACGTTCAAGTACAATATCGTTGCAAAAATACAATAAAATTGGATTAAATGTACAAATACAAAGTATAAACTTGTTAAAATATCAGTTGAATGCTAGGATTTATAAGTAAACGAGTTTTATTCGTCTGTAAAAATACAAACTATTTTCTACTAGAAATATGTTTTAATCAAAATTATGTTTATCTTTGCCAATATTTTCCAAATGAAATTGTTTTCGGAAAATAATACTTGTTTGTAAATCAATTAATTCAGTGAATTATGCAGTGTCCAATTTTTTTTAGAAAACATCGTTTGACCATCTTGGGTGGTATTATTGGAGGAGTTGCCGGATTTTCATACTACCATTTCGTAGGTTGTACCAGCGGAACCTGCCCGATTACTTCCAGTCCCATCATGAGTACGCTCTGGGGCATCTTGTTGGGAGGACTTTTTTTAAATAACTTTGAGAAAAAACCAGTTAAGAAAAATTCGTCCGATTTGGACAAAGCATCTGAATAATATGTCGAACAAAGCAATCAATGAGCGGTATACGCTGTTAAGTCAGGATGATTCCTGTTGTTTGTCTTGTGGTGGTGCGGTTAACCATGCCGATGCTCGCCTTGGTGAGGTTTGTGTGGATTTGGGTAGTGGACGTGGCAATGATGTCATTCGTTTGGCTCAAGAAGTTGGCCCTGAGGGTTTTGTATACGGCATTGATCTCTCGGAAGGCATGGTGGCTAAGGCCAAGACCAATCTGGAGAAATTTGAGGTGACAAACGCTTCAATTCTACAAGCGGAATTGGAGCATCTGCCTATGGAAGACACTTCGGTGGATTTGGTCATTTCCAATTGTACAATCAACCACAGTGCTGATAAACAAGGTGTTTGGAATGAAATTTTTCGGGTTTTGCGCAGGGGTGGACGGTTCGTGGTGAGCGACATCTATGCGACAGCGCCCATTCCTGAGGAATATCGGAACGATCCGGAAGCTGTGGCAGAATGCTGGGCTGGCTCGGTGACCAAACCTGAATATTTACAAATGCTGCTGAAAGCTGGATTCAAGGAAATACGTATTTTGGAGGAGTCTAAACCTTATGCCAAAGGTAAGGCTGAAGTGTGCAGTTTTACTATTTTTGGAATTAAACGGGGCAGCGTTAGTTGCTGCAGTTAATATAAAACGAGCATGTTCGTTCATGATTGGTTCTGGTTTACATGCGGGCCAGACCGTTCTTAATTCATTTTCTGATGAAAAGTTTAGTTAAGAAAAGCTGCTGCACAAGCGGCAAAACCACGAAAAAAGTAGCACAGTGCTGTGCTAAAGTTTCCGTGACCATCGCTGGTTGTCACGACTAAGCATGGTAGCTAGGGCTGCGTCTGTCTATTAAGGTTGGCAGATGCAGCCCTTCTTTAAAAAATATACAACTATATGATATCCAAACACAACATTGTTTCTCCAGTTAAGGATGCTGAGGGTGAATTCCTTATTGTCAACCCTTTGTACGGTAGTGCCGATTTGATTTCGGCCGAAGAAAAGGAGCGGTTTCTTCAGGAAATCGATCCGGAAGGTGCTTTTGCCGAAAAAGGTTATCTAACCCAGGAATTTGAGGAGAAGTCGGCCTTTCGGAATGCGTATCTGGACTTTTTGGATCGTCGTGAAACGGACGAGGTTCAGTTGTTTTTCGTGCCCAATTATTCGTGCAATTTTGCCTGCACGTATTGTTACCAAGAAGGCTACGAGCCTGTGAAACAGGTGCTTTCGACCGAGGTTATAGATGCATTCTTTGACTATGTGCGGGTGCATTTTGCTGGAAAACGCAAGTACGTGACGGTTTTTGGAGGTGAGCCGCTGTTGCCGGGCGAAAATCAGCGCCGTTTGTTGACGCATTTTATGACCAAAGCTTCTGAGGCGGAGCTGGATGTGGCTTTTGTAACGAATGGTTACACGCTGGCTTCGTACCTGGATTTGCTTTCGAAGCATCGGATTCGTGAAGTGCAGGTAACCTTGGACGGTACGGAAGAGGTGCACGATGCACGCCGCTTTCTGCATGGCAAAATTCCGACTTTTTCGCGCATCGTGGAGGGCATCGACGCTTGTCTAAATGCGGGTATCTCGGTGAATTTGAGGATGGTGGCCGATAAGGACAATCTTGGCAATTTGCCAGCTTTTGCGCGGTTTGCCATTGACAAGGGTTGGACGGCAAATCCGATTTTCAAGACGCAGATTGGCCGCAATTATGAACTGCATCATTGTAACAGCACCCCGGACAGACTGTTCGACCGAGCTTCTTTGTATGGTGCCATGTATGAGTTGCTTAAAGACAATCCATATATTGCTGAATTCTATAAACCGGCTTTTTCCATTGCCAAATACATTTCGGAGAACGATGAGTTGCCGCAGCCTTTGTTCGATTCGTGCCCGGCTTGCAAGACCGAATGGGCGTTCGATTATACGGGCACCATTTATTCCTGCACGGCTACCGTAGGCAAGCAAGGGGAGGAGTTGGGTACGTTTTACCCTCAAGTGACGTTGAATTCGGAAGCGGTGGAAGCTTGGCAGGACCGAGACATCACGACCATCAGCGAATGCAAGGACTGTTCGTTGGCGCTTACTTGCGGTGGTGGATGCGCTTCCGTGGCGAAAAATAAGAACGGTTCGGTTTCGTCTCCAGACTGCCGACCGGTCAAGGAATTGCTTTCGTTGGGGGCGTCGTATTACTTTAAGTAAAATAGTATAATATATTGATATGAAAGAGATTGAATCAATAGACTTTGAAAAAGAAGTTTTGAATGGTGGCAAAGTCATCGTGGATTTTTATTCGACCGAATGTCCGCCTTGTGAAGCTTTGGCTCCCAAGTTTGACGAGATGGCTTCGTTGTATGGTTCGAACATGAAGTTCCTGAAGATTTACCGTCAGGGGAACCGGGAACTAGCAACCTCACTTGGGGTGACTTCATCGCCGACGGTTTTGTTTTTTGAGAACGGCGAGCAGGTGACCGATTTTGTAAGTGGCGGCATTCGGAAGGCGCAATTGATCGAGAAACTGGACGGGATGCTTTCTGCCGAGGAAGTTGTTGAAGTACATGCCTTGAGAAAGCCGATTGTTTCGGAGTACGATGTGGTGATTTTGGGTGGTGGTCCTGCTGGTTTGACGGCTGGAATTTACCTGGGTCAGGCTAAAATAAAGACGGTGTTGATTGATCCGGCGTTGCCGGGCGGTTATATGGCCATTACGCATCAGGTCTCGAACTATCCGGGGTTCACGGAACCTCAACCTGGTTACATGTTGGCGCATTACATGGGCGAACAGGCCAAGCATTCGGGCATTGACATGAAGTTGGCGGTGGACATCACGTCGGTGGATTTGGTTAAGAAAGAGGTGGTTATCGATGAGATGGAGACGATTCGATTTAAAAAAATAATACTGGCTACGGGAACGACGCCCAATACGATGAATGCGCCTGGTGAAATGGAGTTCAAGGGCAAGGGCATTTCGTATTGTGCCACGTGTGATGCCAAATACTTTGAAGGTAGGGAAGTTGTGGTGATTGGTGGTGGCAATTCGGCTGTGGAAGAGGCGTTGTTCATTTCAAAATTTGCTTCGAAAATTACAATGGTGCATCAGTTTGCTCAGTTGACTGCTAACCAGACAGCGGTGGACGCGTTATTGGCTGATCCCAAGATTTCAGTCGTTTACGATTCGGAGCCTAGACTTTTTGAAAAGGTTGATGGCCAGATGGTTGCGACAATTGAAAATGTATTGACCCATGATGTTACTAAATTGATTTCGGACGGTGTGTTTGTTTTCATTGGTTTCAAGGCCAATCTTTCGATGCTGGGGGACGTATTGCCTGCGGTGGACAAGTGGGGATATATTTTGACGGACGAGGACAAGCTTACAAATTTGCCCGGTGTCTATGCTGCCGGTGACGTGGTGAGCAAGAAATACAGGCAGATTACGACGGCGGTTTCGGACGGTACGATTGCAGCTATCGACTGTTCGAAAAAATCGATGAAGAAATAATTGATGGTCTAGATAGCGTTGACCGAAAAGTTCGGGAAATTGTATTAATAATTTATAAATTAATAATTAATTTTATATATATTCGCCTATCGGAATAAGAAGTTGTGATAAAAATGAAATAAATAACAATATTGTTATAAAATTAATTGTGTTATGATAACATATATGTTATATTTGCAATTGCATTGTTGGTCTTTTTAATGAAAGTATCGGAATTCAGACGGAGAATTGAATCAATTGGTTGTTTCGTCAAAAGACATGGTGGAAGACATGATATTTATTATAGTCCCTTAACTGGGGAGATTTTTCCAGTCAGTAGACATGGTAGTGAAGAAATACCAAAGGGAACATTGTTAAGCATGTCTAAAAAAGCCGGTCTCAAGTAATTTCGATTTTCAATTGATTAGACTAAAGTTTGAAACCTAGTTAAAATTGATTTTATGAAATTTGTTGCTGTTGTGGAGAAGGGGCAGGATGGCCGATTCAGCATATATGTCGATCACATTAAGGGCCATGGCCTTTATGGAAGTGGAGCTTCTGTATCTGAAGCTAAAGCTGATATGATTATAGCCCTTAATGAAATAATTGAAATGTATAAGGAGCAGGGGAAGGAATTGCCTAAGGATCTTCAAAATCCAGATTTTAACTACAAATATGATATTGCGTCAATTTTTGACTACTTTGATTGGATCAATGTTTCTAGCATTGCAAGGAAAGCTGGCATCAATGAATCCTTAATGCGTCAATATAAATCTGGACTAGCATTTGCATCTGAAAAACAATGTTTTAAAATTCAAAATACGCTGAATCAGTTGGCAAGAGAATTGAGTGTGGCAACAATTTGACGGACGAGGACAAGCTTATAAATTTGCCCGGTGAAATACAGGCAGATTACGACGGCGGTTTCGGACGGTACGATTGCAGCTATCGACTGTTCGAAAAAATCGATGAAGAAATAATTGATGGTCTAAATAGCGTTGTTTATTTTTACAATCTAATTTAATAGACTTCTTTATGAAAAATATGGTTATCTCGCTCAATTTCAACGGTTGTACCGAAGAAGCGTTCAATTTTTATAAAAATGTGTTCAATACTGAATTCCGTGTGATTCAGTATTTTAAAGATATGCCGCCCATGGAAGGTTTTCCGCCCGCACCGGATTCTGTCATGGATAAGGTCTTGCATGCTGAACTTCCCCTTGGTGGTGATGCCTTACTTTTTGGCAGCGACAGCTTGGCCGAAATGGGTCGTGCAACCACTGCTGGCAATAACTTTGCCATTTCACTGGATGCTTCGTCCAAGGAAGAAGCCGATGCGATTTTCAATGGTCTATCCGAGGGTGGCAAAGTGGACATGCCCATGGCTTTGATGTTCTGGGGCGCTTATCACGGTGCGCTGACAGACAAGTTCGGGATTCGTTGGACGATTGCGTTTCTTTAAAGGTTGTTGGGTCGTTTCTTTTTAAACTTATCGCCTATTTTATTTTTCCATTTTTCGATAATGGTGTACATAACTGGTACTAAAACAAGCGTAAAGATCAATGAACTTGTCAGACCTCCAATAATTACCCATGCCATGCCACTTTTGGTTTCAGAACCTGCAGCTTTTGAAAGAGCCATAGGCAACATGCCCAAAATCATGGCAAATGTGGTCATCAAAATCGGTCTCAAACGTTCACGACCGGCTGAAATAAGGGCTTCTCTTACCGAGAGCCCTTTTTCTTTTTCCTGATTTGTAAAGTCAACAATTAGAATCGCATTTTTTGCCACCAAGCCTAAAAGCATAATTATACCTAAAATAGAAAATAAATTGATCGATTTCAAAGTGAGTGCCAGTGCTAGAATTGCCCCAATGATGGCAACAGGAAGTGAGAATAAAACAACAAAAGGATATACTAGACTTTCGTACAATGCCACCATAATCAAGTACATCAATATAATTGCCAATACAACAGCAAGAAATAAGCTTGCAAATGCTGTAGCTTGATTTTTCCCCATACCAGCTTCCACAATTTGTACTCCAACAGGTAGTTTTACTGTTGAAAGTTTTTCCTTGATTTCAGAGCTAACGGTCCCCGATGCACGACCTACTACAACAGCATTTACTGTCATTGAGTTAAGCCTATCCTTTCTTTCCAAGACCGATTGGCTTGTTGTTTCCGTAATGTCGGCAATTGCTGCCAACGGAACGACTGCGCCTCTAGAATTAGATATATTGAATTCCCTTATGTCTTGCACGGTTTTTGCATTGGCTTCATCTATTTGAAGGTTGATGTCATATTCTTCTCCATTATCTTTAAACTTGGTATTATTATTACCACTAAAAGCATATTGAATAGCATTTCCAGCATCATTTATTGTTACACCATATTTGGCCATCTTTTCACGGTTGAGAACGACTGACACTTGAGGTTTGGATTCCTTGGTGCTGTATTGAACATAATCAGTTCCCGGCGTTTTTTCCATAATGTTTTTAATGATGGCTGCCACTTTCATTATAGAATCCCGATTTGTTCCTTCAATAGCCATTTGAATGTCAAAATTTGCACCACCTGTCATTCCAACTGTTTTAATGGTGGGCTTCACACCCGACACTAGCATCATCTCTTCCCGTATCATTCGTCCAAATTCGATGGTACTCATTTTACGTTTGTTGGCATCGGTCAACATGATCGAGATTTCAGCAAGATTGCTATTTGACGAGGAACTACCTCCCATTGCACCTGATTGAGTTCCCACATTTGAAAAAACATTCACCACTTCAGGATGTTTCATAATGATGCCTTCTACCTGAGCTATTTTAGCATTTGTTTCTTTTAATGGAGTATTCCCTTTGAGATCTATTTGTATATTTAATTCGCCACGGTCAGATTGTGGTATAAATTCTGTCCCTACAAATCCCGCCGGAATTAATGCTATGCTGCCTATAATAAGAGCTGTTACAATGACTATTACGGAACGCTTATGATTCAATGCTAAGTTAAGCACTTTGGTGTAAAATTCACGAAAATTGTCAATAAGTGATTCAAACCAAATATTCATCTTGCCCCACCAGGTGTCATTAGTAAGATGCGTAAGCGAACCCCAACGGGATGCCAACAAAGGTGTAAGTGTAAAGGCAACCAACAAACTCATCAAAGTGGAGAATACGACCACAAAAGCATATTCTCTTACAATGTTTCCGATCATACCACTAACCAAAGCAAGAGGGAGGAAGACCACAACGTCTACCATGGTAATAGCTAAAGCTGTAAAACCTATTTCGTTACGACCATCCAACGCAGCTGTACGTTTTTCTTTCCCCATCTCCATGTGACGGTAAATATTTTCCAAGACGACGATACTATCATCGACCAGAATCCCCACGACTAATGAAAGACTCATCAAACTCATCATGTTGAGGGAAAAATTAAATGCCCACATCAACATAAATGTTGGTATAATAGCCGAAGGCAATGCCACTAAAACAAACGAAGAACTTCGAAAACTATGCAGAAAGAAAAGCATAACAAACGCAACAATGATAATAGCAAGCATTAAATCATCCACTACGGCATTCACAGAAGCCAGAGTGTAAATGGATTGGTCAGAGGCAATATGGTAGTTGAAATTATCAGCAGAATATGTTTTTTTCAGTTCTTCTGCACGTTCAGCCGCACGGTGGCAAACATCTACCGTATTTGCATCGCTTTGTTTTTTAATTTGGATACCAATGGCAGGTTCTCCATTTAGTCTGTTTAGGGTCGTCACTCGTTCTTTCCCGTCGGTAACAGAAGCAATATCTTTCAATAGTATCCGGCTTCCTTTCTGTCCCTCCCTGATTACGACATTACTCAATTGTTCTACTGTCTTTACTTTTGCATTCAAATCAAGTGAGTATCTGCTTGTCTCGTTTTCAATTTTTCCGCCAGGAAATGAAGCTCCACTTGCAACAACGGCTGTGTTGACATCCAATAAAGAGAGATTATACGCTTTCAGTTTATTGTTGTCAATATCTACATTAATTTGTCTTTGTGTACCTCCAATAATAGTTACATCCGATACACCTGGAATGTTGGTCAGAACTGGTTTAATTTCATTATCCACCAAATCATAGAGTTTTGTATCACTTAAATTGGAACTTACACTCATTTTAAAAATTGGCATATCCTCAGAACTCATTCGACTAACCACAGGCTCATCTATACCTTTTGGCAATGTTGACAGCACTTGTTTTATTTTTCGTTCCGCATCCAATTGTGCATCGCTTGATTTAACACTACTAAGCAATTCTAATGTTATGGATGACGATCCTTCCTGAGATGAGGAACTTATAGCATCTATACCTTCTACAGAAGATAGGGCATCTTCCAGTGGTTTGGTAATGCTTGTGAGTACTTCTTCCGGTGAAGCACCTCTATAGGTTGTACTTACCGTTATAGTATTCGTTGTAAATTTGGGTAATAAATTTAGACTTAGAGAGTTGTATCCTATAAAGCCAAATAGTATTAAAGTTACAAATAGTACTGTTATTAGTAACGGCCGCTTTATTGCTAGTTCTGTAATGCTCATTGTTTAAAGAATTATTCTATTAACAGTCTGTTTCTATTTAGTATCGTGTTTTAATGATTTCAGCTTTGGTACCATTTGTTAGGTTGATTTGTCCACTTGTTACAATCAGTTCACCAGGAGACAATCCCTTTTTAATTTCTATAAAATCACCGGATTCAAGTCCCACAATTAATTTTCTTTCTTCAACTGCTCCGTTTTTAAACACGTACACCAATGGATTTTTTACGCCTTCGGCCAGTGCATTTTTCTGTATCATAAGCAGTTTCTGATGAGTAGACATACCTGAAAATTCCACATTGATGTACATACCCGATTTTAATTGTATTGTACTGTTGTTTGCAATATCAATGCGAACTATGTAATTGTGGTTTTCATCTCCCTTTGGGCTAATGAAATCGACAATACCCAAAAACGTTTTTTCAGGATAAGCATCGGAAGTTATAGTTGTCTTTTGTCCTTTTTTAATGTAAGTCAACTGATTTTCAGGTATATTTACCTCTGCTTTTAGAGATTGGATATTGATAATGGATGCAATCGAAGTTCCCGTATTTACATATTCCCCTTCAATTTTTTGTTTCTCTACCACTATGCCGTTTGAAGGTGCAATAATATTGGCGTGCTTGATTTGAGTACGCAATTGTGCTGCCTCCAGCTTTTTTGAATCGAGATCATATTTGGCATCCGATACGGCATTTGCGTTCGTAGCATCTCCAGCAGCAAGGATTTTTTTTCTTTCGAAATCTGCGCTAAGTTTATTGATTGATAGTTCGCTGGCTTCCAGTTTTTGTTGGGTCTCAACTACATCAATATGACCAATCACCTGTCCCTTTTTAACACTTTTTCCTAAGTCAATGTTAAGAGTGGTAATTTTCCCTGATGTTTCTGCAACTATATTAGCCTCTTGGTCAGCAATAATGGTAGCTGGTTGTGAAAAAGTATTATCAACGGTTTTATATGAAACAGTATCAACAATTACTTTTACTGCTATATTACTTCTGTCAATCGGCTTTTTGGCCTCATTCAGCTTTCCTTTATTTATAAACAACCCAATAATTATAGCAATGGGTATCAATGCGATTACTACGATCGTCAAGATTCTTTTGTGTTTCATTTTTTATTGATATTTTATTTCATTTACAAATTCTGTAATTGTTCCTGTATTTTTGTGATAGCTTAATTGCGCAGTCAGATAGTCCAGTAAGGATGTTGTATAGTTCGTTCTTGCTTCCTTGTAAGAATAATCAGCATCTAAAAACGAAGAAAGTGTCGCTGTTCCTTCCCGATATTCAACCGTGGAGGCATCTATCATTTCCTTTGCTAGTTGTAAGTTTTCTTTGGCTTTTTGTAGGTTCGAATACGTACTTACGATGTTAGTTGACGCATTTTCTATGTTAAGTTTATATCCTTGAAGATTTAAACTATTAGTAAGTTCCATAGACGCAAGACTTAATTTGCTTTGAGCAAACTGGCTTTGTTTTTTGAATCCGCTGAAAAGTGGAATCGTGGCTTTTACCCCAATCACAGAGTAATCGTACCAGTTACCGAGTGTTGGAAAAAAAGCTGAACCATAGGCATTGCCGCCATATTTACCATATAAGGACAAAGAGGGGAGGAATGCTCCTTTTTTCTGCTTAAGATCCAACCTTCTTATATCCAGATTATTTTGATCAATCCGAAAATCAAGCAAGCTGTTGACGTCGATCCTATTTAAACCAATCGTTAATGGATCCTCTTTCACTTCCATGTTTGTAACACTGTCTTCAATACTAATGGGCACTTCTATATCCATACCGATGCTGTTCTTGAGTTTGTTTAAAGCCAGTTTATAAGCACTGTTATTGGATTCAATTTCAAATTGCACATTGCTGTAGTTGACTCTGGCTCTATTATACTCGCTTTTTTTCTCCTCACCTTGAGCATAACGCAATTTAAGAATGCTAACAGTTGTTTCATACTGCTTTTCGCTCTCCCTCAAAAGTTTTCCTTTTTCTGCGTAAGTAAGCACTTCATAATAGACTGAAGCCGTATTGTAAATTAGCGTTTCATTCTCCTTCAACAAATTTAGATCTGCAATTTCTTTATTAACCTTTGATGTTTGTATGTCTAGCGTTGCACTTCTGTCAAATAGTTTTTGATCCAATTGTATATAAGCCGAATTGCTAAATTTGCTTCCCATCTGTAGCTTTGTTTCATTCTGTGACAAAGCTCCGGCAGGTATTACTGAAGTTGCTAGTTTGAGATTATAATCCAGTCCGACATTTCCAGAAATAGAGGGTAGTAGGACCGATCTGCTCTCGCGGATTTTTTCTTCTGCTGATTGAGATGAATTTTTGTATATAGTACTATTGGGATGATGTTGCAGGGTGTAATTGATACAATCTTTTAATGACAATGCCTGATTTTGTGCTATTATCCGACCCGACAAGAAGAATAGTAGCGAAAGCATCAAAAAGACTCCTATGGTTTTCGTTTTTAAAGTCATATTAAAATTATTTTTTAATTTTATGTAATATGCAGTTTATGATTGATTAATTCAGTTATATGTCTCCATTCTTTTTGTTAAACAGATTGTTAGTTAAAATTGAGACCCCTCGCCAATGAAAGGACAATATAAAACAGATCAAGAGGAGAAGGGGGAGAATATTGAACTGTTCGTCGTTTATACTGTTGCCCATTACAGCGCCCCAATAACAGCTTATAAGAAAAAAACCAATTGTCATGGTAACAGGGAAAATATAGATCAGTGCACAACACAGTTCGATTATTCCAATCCAGATAATTCTGTTCTGAAAACTCAAATGGGCATGTTCAAACCAAAAATCAGGGAAGAGTAGTTTAGAAACGGCATCGGCTATCATCAAAATAGATGGCAACCAGAAAAAATAGGATTTTATTTTTTTTATCAGATTCATTGTGCATGTTGAAAATTCAATGCAAAGGAATCAAATCAGAGGAAGTTATGAAAACGAAATATCCGTGAACTGTTCAAAAAAGGAGGCGAATTGCCAAAAGCATCAATTCTGTTCCAGCCATTCAATAAACTGGGTTACTTTGAGTCGGCTTATAAGTATCTGATAGGGATAATCAAAAGTCAGATTAACCAATATTTTACGATTGAAATGACGAGATGCATCCTTTATGGCTTTCCGATTGATGAGGTATTGGCGGTTTGCTCTGAAAAACATGTCTCCGCAAACGAGTTCAAGATCTTCTAATGGCTTAGAGACCAGGTGTTTTTTTAAATCAAACGTCAATGCAAACACGCAATCGTCTTCATACACAAAAAGAGCTATTGCAGTTGTTTTAATCGGAATAATTCTATCACCTTGACAAATCACTATAGAAGTGGATGATTGTTGTATGGTAGATGACGGTGCGCCGAGAGTTCGTAATAAATTGTTGAGACTGATGTTGAAAGTAGTAAAATTTGATTTTAATGTATGATATTTTTCTAAAGACTTTGCTACCGAGTTGCGATCAAATGGCTTTAGAATATAATCAATAGAGTTCGTATTGAAAGCTTCCAATGCATATTTATCATAAGCGGTACAAAAGATAACGGGTACTGACAATTGAATTTTATTGAATATTTCAAAACTAAGGCCGTCGCAAAGTTGTATATCCGAAAAAATCAAGTCAAAATCTGAATTGTTTTGCAAATAAAATATAGCCTGTTCTACAGATGAAAGTATCGTGACAACTTCTATTTGATCGTCAATAGATTCTAGTGTTGTTGCCAGGTCTTTTGCCGTCCGTTTCTCGTCTTCGATTATGATTACTTTCATCATGGCGTTGTCTGAATAAGCTTAAGTGTAACCGTAAATTCTGTTTGGGTGTCTTTGATATCGATGTCTTTACCGACAATCAATTGATATCTTTTGTTGAGATTTTTAAGACCAACACCCATTCTTTCTCCATCCAAAAACATAGGTTTGGGCATTTTGTTGTTGGATACGATTAACGTATCATCTTTTAATTCAATACAAACCTTCAGTGGCTTTTCATCACTAAAAAAATTATGTTTAAATGCATTTTCTACTAAGGATTGGAGTGCATAAACAGGGATTTGGTACTGACTTATTTGTTCATTGGGTACAGTAAGGTAACAATAAAAAGAGTCTTCAAATCGTAGTTTCTGTAGTTCAATGTAATCCTGTGTAAATTTTAATTCTTCCGAAAGTGGAATAAGCACGTGTTCGTGAGCCGATATGGTATATCTGAGAAAATCTGAAAGCCTGATTACATATCTTTTAGCCAGATCAGAATCGGTACTTATGATGGAACTAAGGGTGCTTAATGCATTAAATAAAAAGTGAGGTTGCATTTGCCTTACAAGAGCCTGTTGTTCGGCTTCTAGATTCTTTATTTTCAATTCAGCCAATTCTTTATCTACTTGTTCTTTTTTTGTTCTGGCAATAATGGCATTCAAAATAATCAATATAATAGTGTTGAGGGTGAGAATATTGATTATTGGAAATATAATCGACGGTCTTTTTCCATTATCATCCATTTCGGGGAAAAGATGTAAGACAACCCAAACCAATGCAAACAGAAGTAATGAAAAGATGTAACTCAGAGCATACCACTCCATGTTGTTTTTACGACCGCTTTTAACCCAAATATTTATCACATAAATATTCACTCCCCACATTGCCATCGTTAGAATTGTAAAAGTTGTAAGTGAAGACCAAAAATTCAATGGATATCCGAATGCTTGCAGAAAGAAAATCGGTGACAACTCAAAGGCTGCCATGATAGGAGACGATAAAAGTGCAGTTCTATATAATTTATTCTTATACATATTTAAAAATAGGTATTACTATTGATTTGATTCTAAATTTTGTTTATATACTCCTCTTACGTTCTGCAAAGTTACAATTAATAACTTAACTGACTTTATAAACTCAAAGGATGGACTTGCAAATAAATTCTTGGTTAATCTTCCTGATATCGATGTCAGAAAACCAATTTCAATACCTACAGATTGATAGATATTGAATATTTTGTGAACTTTATTAAAACAGAAAAGCCTGAAAATCAATGATTTTCAGGCTTTTGCTTGTAATTTAAATTCTTTTTGCGGAGAGATAGGTTCTATTACCCAAAGCGTATCGAGATAAACCAAAACAAAAATAAGTAAACAAAACGCACTGAATCACAGTATAATAAAATTATAAAATCAAACGAAATAAATCCAAATAAATTAGAATAAACGTATTTTAGTCCCTATATTTGTGCATCAGGGACTAAAACAAACGTTATGAATATTCAACGAAACATCCTTTTCTTTCCCGATCGGGAGGGGACCGAAGCAACAGGATACAAGTCTGATGCAAAACTCCGGATGCGAATTCGCTACGGTGGGGGCTCTTTGGTTAACTTCAATGTTGGTTATCGGGTTGATATTGATAAATGGATTAAGGACGCGCAAAGGTGCAAGCCTGGGACCACCCACGGAAAGAAAAAAATTCCAGCCGGAGAAATTAATGCCGAGATTCAACGCCTCGAGCAGCTGGCCGATAATGTTTTCAAATCTTTTGAAATTTCCGGTGAGGTTCCAAATCCTGATCAGATAAGAAATGAGTTCAATATCGCAAACGGAAAACAAACAGGATCCACCCCAAAAGGCAAAAAGAATTTCTTCGGACTGTTCGATGAGTTCACCAGTTCCATGGGCGTACAAAATGAGTGGACCGAAGCAACCTTCACAAAATTCGCTTCAATCAGATCCCACCTACACGCATTCAATCCAAACCTATCTCTTACCAATCTATCCGAAAACGACCTGCAGGGATTCGTTATATACTTGCACGGCATACACGTACCAAAGGCACCGGAAAAGGATGGAAAGAAGCAGTACCAGGTAGGACTTAGAAACACGACAATTTCCAAAACGCTTGCATTTGTCCGCTGGTTCCTACGCTGGGCGTATGGACGTGGATATTACGAAGGTAAGCTCCATTTGACATGGAGGCCTAAATTTAAAGGGACTGATAAAGAAGTCATTCATTTGACTTGGACGGAGCTGATCGACTTATACAACTACAAGGTACCGGAATCCAAGCAATATTTGGAGCGTGTGAAGGATGTGTTCTGTTTCCAATGCTTTACGAGTCTGAGATACTCGGACGTTGCCAAATTAAGCAGATCAGATATCCGGGATACATTTATAAGTATTGTCACTCAAAAGACAGGTGATGGACTAAAAATCGAGTTGAACAACTACAGCAAGGCCATACTTGACAAGTACAAGGATTTTCCTTTTCCTGATGGCAAGGCTTTGCCGGTGATCAGCAATGTCAAGATGAATGAGTATTTGAAAGAGCTTGGCGAACTGGCGGGCATCAATGAGATGCAAAGGATCACATACTTTTTAGGTAACAAAAGGGTTGAGGAAGTGCATCCAAAGTACGATCTACTCACAACTCATTGCGGACGCAGGACATTCATCGTAATTGCTTTACACTTGGGCATCCCGGCAGAAGTCGTGATGTCCTTTACTGGCCACTCAGATTACTCAGCCATGAAGCCGTATATCAAAATCGTTGATGAGTTGAAAAAACAGGAAATGAACAAATTTAATTTGAAGTGATATGATGCAATTTATTAATACAGAAGGATTTACGGATTATCTAAAATATGCATTAGTGTGTATTGAGCCGAACACTCTTTTTAAATATAACAAACGATCTTTTTTAAATAGCCTGGCCTCATCATACATTGTTTTACAAAAGTTGGAATTGGTATGGGCTAATTCTGTATCGTCAATTATTAAAGAATGGGAATTCGAAAATACTTTTGATGATTCCAAAATGATCGTGAAAGGAGATGAAACCGAGAAATCGTTTAATCAAATATATAAAGATGTAGAACACTACTCATTTGAAAATATCAAAAAGGAGCTATATGATAATTGCCCAACAATTGCGGAATTTCCCGAGTATTCGATGCTTTTTACAAACATAATTAGCCCTGTATTAGAAACTATAGAAGTAATTAAATCTCAACATGAAATATTTAAAACAAACATCATAGAACTTGTTTCTAAGGGCATGCTTGATAAAACCGAAGGTGATGCGTGTCTGGATATTATTGAGGAAGTATTTTTCGGCTTGCAAAAGGTGCCAGCTTTTATCGATGATTTGAAAACTCACTTAGGTGTTAGTCTAAAGGACGATAATAACCATACAGATAAACCTTTTGGGCACAACTACACTCCCGAACAACTCAGCACAATATACAAAGCAATTAAGAAAAACATTCCAAACACCACAGAGAAAAAGTTTATCGATTCAATGAATATAAGGCCATCAACACCCTTAATCAATTGGATTGGGTCAGAGAGCGACCTTTACAGGTTTATCAGATACTTTTCAAATGATGTTGAGGTTGGAGATATTTTAAAAATTCCATACTATGTTAAAAGGAATACCAATGGGGAGGAGGTTGATCAAAACGGAAAAGACACAAAGCTTTTATTCAAATTAAAAGGAAATCCTATAACCAAAAAATTATTAAAGGCTAAAGGTATTGGTGTCTATGCCCCCGATTTTCATATTGTTTTTGATAAAATCAACGTAATTGACCCAATTAGAAAATAAACTTTTCCACCTACTATTTAAGTCCCGAAAGCTTGTGTTTTCGGGACTTTTTATTTCCTAAATCCACCTAAATCCACCTAAACAGGTAGAACTAAATGGCTGTTTATGTGATAATTATCAGTGGCAACTTAGATACATTTGTGCCAATAGTAAAACACAATAAAACGGAATAGCATGAATAGCAAGGATACACCAAAGCTTGTAAGTGATATGACCACCGAAGAGTTTAACGACAACCTACTGAAGCAATTCAAGGTGTTCTTAGGTGAGTCAACTCTAAATGTTGATAACAAAGTGGGCCAATCGGACAAAAACCAACCCGAAAATCTTGTTTACGGAATTAATGGGATTGCCAAACTGTTCAACTGCTCAAAGCCAACAGCCTCAAAGATTAAGAAAAGCGGAAAAATTGACCAAGCAATTTCTCAATGTGGCCGTGTCATTGTGTGCCGGGCTGATCTGGCTTTAGAACTTGCCGGTAAGAAAAACGGAGGAAGAAAGTAGATTGTTATGGCTGAACAGAAAGCACTTAACGGTTACGACTTAAGCCGAGATTTCTTCGCTTGGGCTTTTGAGCATCCTGAAGATTTCAGACCGACTGTATCTGCTCTTTATTTCTATCTGGTGGATTTGTGTAATTCGTTGAAATGGAAAGAAAAATTCAGTGTGCCAGCAAGACAATGCATGGAAGGCATGGGGGTCCAAAGCTATAACACCTTTAAAGGAGCATTCTATATTTTAGAAAAGCATGGGTTTATCAAAGTAGTAAAGAAATCATGTAACCACCATCAGGCCAATATAATTACCCTATTAAAAATTAATAGAGTAGATGATATACTAATTAATAGAGTAGATGATTTACTAACTGATATGGAAACTATAAAGGAAACTGAGACATTCTTAAAACCTTTTAAACAAGAAACCAGTAGTGGGCACTTAAAACCCACTGATTATTAATTGTTTATAATCTGGTTCTTTGACATCTTTGTAATCGCATTTCGTAAGTATCTCATTTATAGGAGTTTTGTCCAGCAGAGAGATGCTTAGAAT
>Ga0302288_1000280_pt1 | contig 44253 bp, 38 predicted proteins | sample III_Fen_N1_1_FD_194549 | JGI IMG/M metagenome (GOLD analysis project Ga0302288, IMG submission 194549) | Peat permafrost microbial communities from Stordalen Mire near Abisko, Sweden - III_Fen_N1_1 | ecosystem: Environmental > Terrestrial > Soil > Wetlands > Permafrost | place: Sweden: Abisko...
ACTCTCTCCTAACATAAATCGACTTACTAATTCGACTTTCTTCTCCAATGAATGGTGTTGGTTTTTTCTAAATCGTTCCATAAAGTTTACCCCCTTAAGTTTTGTCTAACTTTTTGGGTTCAGATCATTTTTGGGTTCAGATCAAAAATTCTCATCTTCCGAGGAGCGAGCGATTGAGCGAGTGACGCTTTGAGAATTTAGCCTTACTTGCGATATTTTTAGTCGTTCGAACCGGAGCAAGGAAAGATACCCTGCCGGCGAAACGGAAACAGTTACTTGTTTAGGAAAAACTCAGAATTCCAGGTCGTCCAGGATTTTGAGGTAAAGGCCTAGGGCTTCCCGCATTTCGTCGAGCACGATGAACTCGTTGGCCGTGTGGGAACGCGCCGATTCGCCGGGGCCCATTTTGAAGGTGGTGAAGGGCATTCTGGCTTGGTCGGAGAGGGTGGGAGAGCCGTACGGAACACGACCCGCAGCCACGCACGATTTCACAATGGGATGCTCCATGGCAATCTGCGAAGAGCGCAGACGGAAGGAGCGAGCTTTGACCTCGCAGGCCACTTCCTTGCAAATCAACCCGTACAATTCTTCGGGCGAATAACATTCGTTGATGCGCACGTCCACCACAAAATGACAGCGATCGGGAATCACATTGTGCTGCGTGCCCGCGTCGATTTGGGTGACGGTCATTTTGACCGGCCCCAGAAAGTTTGAGTACAGCGGAAAGGCGTATGTCTTGAACCATTCGATATCCTTCATGGCTTTGTAGATGGCGTTCACGCCCTCGTTTCTGGCTGCATGTCCGGCAGTGCCCATGGCTGTGCAATCAAGCACCATCAACCCTTTTTCGGCCACAGCAGGATGCATGTTGGTGGGTTCGCCTATCAAGCCTAGGTCAATGGGAGGCAGCGCAGGCAGGAGCGCCTCGATGCCCGATTTACCGGTGATTTCCTCCTCGGCTGAAAGGCCCAGCACCAGGTTGTACGAAACGGGTAGGGTGCTCAGAATGCGGAACACCTGAATGAGGCAGCACAAGCTGGCACCCGCGTCGTTGCTCCCCAATCCGTACAGCCGGCCATCTTCCTCAAAAGGGGTGTGCGGGTCGCGCGTCCAGCCTTCCACCGGCTTCACCGTGTCGATGTGTGAGTTCAGCAGCAGGGTTGGGCGGCCTTCCTTGAAATTGGGCGCCACGCACCACAAATTGTTCAGCGTGCGGTGTACGGTGAGGCCCCGTTCGGTGAGCCAGTCGCGCATGAACTCAACGCGTGTGTCTTCAGAACGGCTGGGTGCCGGCAGCTTGATGAGGCTTTTGAGGAGCTCTACGGCTTCCAAGTGGTATTTTTCGTACATGTTTGCGGGAATCTGGTGGTGCAAAGTTAAAAATAATCATGTATATTCGTTAGATGAACGTTTCCCATTTTGCCAGACTGATACACGAGCAATCCAAACGTTTCGGACACCGAACCGCATTACGCTTCAGGGATACTACCGAAAAAAGGTGGCACGACATATCTTGGTCAATGTTCGACCTACACGTGAATCAGACGGCAGCCGCCTTGTTGCGTTCCGGTATCAAGAAAGGTGCCACGGTGGGTTTGTTTTCACCCAACAAGCCCGAATGTCTGGTTGTCGATTTTGCCGTGTACAGCCTTCGAGCCGTTGGTGTACCGCTGTATGCCACGAGTACTACGGTGCAGATTGCCTACATCCTGCAAGACGCAGCGGTCGAGGTACTGTTTGTGGGGGAACAATACCAATACGACAGGGCTGTGGAAGCCATGAACGCAGGTTGCGGATTGAAAAAGATCGTTGTCTTTGATACCGATGTGCGCCTGGCTGTAACCGATACCACCACCGTTTATTTCAAGGATTTTTTGAAAAAAGACAGGGCGACACCCTTGGATGAAGCCGTTGAAAAGATTCGTCAATCAGCGTTGAATACCGACCTGGCCAACATCTTGTACACCTCCGGTACTACGGGCGAACCCAAAGGGGTGTTGATCACCCACGAAATGTACCAAGAGGCATTGAGAGCCAACCACGAAAAATTAAAGAAACTATCGGGCAACCAGGTTTCCCTCTGCTTCCTGCCCATGACCCATGTTTTTGAAAAGGCCTGGGATTTATACTGCCTTGCTAGGGGATTTCGAATTGATATCAACCAACACCCGTTGGATATTCAACAGGTACTCAAGGAGGTGAGACCCACCGTGATGTGTGCCGTGCCCCGATTTTGGGAAAAAATGCACGATGGCATTCAAACTACCATTAACACCTTGCCCTTTTATGTCCGCCTGTTGTTCGAACGTGGGCAGCGAATCGGCCGTATTTATCACATCGATTACCGAAGCAAGGGCCTCAGGCCTCCAGTATGGACGCAGCTGGTTTATGCCTTTTACAACCGACTCATTTTCCGCGTTGTTAAACGAAAAATCGGACTGGATCGAGGCGTTTTCTTTCCGGTAGCCGGTGCCAAATTCTCCGGACACCTCTGTGCATTTTTCCGTTCCATGGGAATCAAGACCGTTCAAGGGTACGGACTCACCGAAAGCACAGCGACGGTGGCCGTATTTGGCGACACCGATTACGATCCGGAAACCGTGGGCTCTATCATCGACGGGCTTCAGGTGAAAATTGGCGAGCAGCAGGAAATCTTGCTGAAGGGAAAGACCATCACGCCGGGCTACCACAACAAACCGGCTGAAACGGCAGCGGCATTTACTTCAGACGGCTATTTCCGTACCGGAGACGCAGGGTGGTTTACACCGCGGGGTCACTTGGTGGTGTCTGAACGCATCAAGGATTTGTTCAAAACCTCGAACGGAAAATACATTGCTCCTCAGCAAATCGAGTCGGTGCTGTGTTCAGACAGCCTCATTGACATGGCTGCCGTGTTTGGAGACGGGCATAAGTACGTGGTGGCCTTGATTGTGCCGAAACTGACCGAATTACCGGCCTTGGCCCATTCGTTGGGGCTGCCCGATGCGGAAGTTTCCACCTATGTGTCTGACGAACGCATCCATGCTTTTTTCGAAGCACGTATCCGACAGTTACAGAAGAACATGGCTTCATTTGAGCAGATCAGACGCTTTTCCTTGTTGGCCGCTCCGTTTGCCATGGAGAGCAACGAATTAACCAATACACTCAAGCTTCGCCGTTCGGCAATTCTGGCACATTATGCGGAAGTTATAGCCGGCATATACTGATTTTTGCCTATCTTTGCAGCATTAAATAGAATAATAAACTCATGATTACGACCGAACAGATTAAAGAAGTTCAGGAACGCGAGCACGCGTTGAGGAGGTACCTTTGACGTCGATACTAAGTTAGTAGAACTGGAAGAGGAAGAGCTCCGAACCCAGGTTCCCGGTTTTTGGGACGATAACAAAACGGCTGAGGCTCAGATGCGCAAAGTGAAAGCCATTCGGTCGTGGATTGAGTCCTACAACGAATTGGTACGCCTCAACGAGGAATTGCAGTTGGCGTTTGACTTTTACAAGGAAGAAGTAGCCACGGAAGAAGAAGTGGACGCAGCTTACGCGCACAGTCTGGGAATGACCGAGCAGTTGGAACTGAAGAACATGCTCCGCTTGGAAGAAGACAAGCTGGGAGCTGTGCTGAAAATCAATTCGGGTGCCGGTGGAACAGAAAGTCAAGACTGGGCATCCATGTTGTTTCGCATGTACCAGCGTTATGCGGAAAATCAGGGCTTCAAAACAGCCATCACGAACATATTGGACGGCGATGAGGCCGGCATCAAGACGGTCACCATGACCATAGAAGGCGATTACGCCTACGGCTACTTGAAATCAGAAAACGGTGTGCACCGGTTGGTGCGCGTGTCACCCTACAACGCGCAGGGCAAACGCATGACCTCCTTCGCATCGGTTTTTGTAGTTCCCTTGGTGGACGATACAATTCAGATTGAGATCAAGGATTCAGATATCACGTGGGATACCTTTCGTTCCTCAGGCGCAGGTGGACAGAATGTGAACAAGGTGGAAACCGGCGTCCGTTTGCACCACGCTCCTTCAGGCATTGTCATTGAAAATACCGAAGGCCGTTCCCAGTTGGGGAACAAGGAAAATGCCCTTCGACTCCTGCGTTCGCAGTTGTACGAAATGGAGCTGGAAAAGCGCAGGGCTGAGCAACAGAAGGTTGAGGCCGGAAAGAAAAAGATTGAATGGGGAAGTCAGATTCGCAGTTACGTGTTTGACGACAGGCGCGTCAAAGACCACCGGACCAATTACCAGACTTCCAATGTCCAGGCCGTGATGGATGGTGACATCGATGAATTCATCAAGGCGTATTTGATGGAATTTGCCGCAGAGGCACAAGAGAAAGATAAAGAAAAAGAATAAGCGCCACATTCGCGAAGAATGGGCATCGGGACTTAATACGTAGTGTATGGTTATCAAGAAGAAGGTTATCGTCATCGGTGGCGGTTTTGCCGGCGTCCAGCTCGTGAGTAAGTTGGATGAGGCATTGTTTGATGTCTTGTTGCTCGACAAGATCAATCACCACCAGTTTCAACCCCTGTTTTATCAGGTAGCCACGTCTCAGATTGAGCCGGCTAGCATTTCCTTTCCCTTGAGGAGTATATTCAACAACAAAAAGAACGTCCAGATTCGCTTGGCCAACGTGTTGTCCATCGATAAGGAACGCAAAACGGTCACCACCACCGTAGGCGAGTTTTTCTACGATTACCTGGTAATCGCCATTGGTTGTCGTACCAATTTCTTCGGCAACGCCTCCATTCGTGAAAAGGCGTTTTCCTTGAAAACCACCTACGACGCCATCACCATCCGCAACCACGTACTCCGCAACTTTGAGGACATCATTTCCGCCAAGGAAGAAGACAAACCAGCTTTTCTGAACCTGGTCATTGTTGGAGCCGGACCTACCGGTGTGGAGTTGGCAGGCGCCTTTGCCGAAATCAAGCGTCGCATCTTGCCCAGGGATTTCCCCGGTATCGATTTCTCGAAACTACGCATTATCCTGGTAGAAGGCGGCAAGCAACCTCTTGGCCCCATGAGTGAGCGTTCAAGAATCACGTCGGCCAAGTACCTGAAACGCATGGGTGTTGAGCTGAAGATGGAGACCTTTGTGAAAAACTACGACGGCGAAACGGTTACGTTTAGTACCGGTGAAACCTTAAGTACGAAAACGGTGATTTGGGCTGCCGGTGTCAGAGGGCGTTTGATGGATGGCATCGACCCCGCTGTGGTGGTGTCGGGCAACAGGATCAAGGTGAATCGCTTCAATCAGATGGACGGAAGTGACGACATTTTTGCCATCGGCGACATTGCTTCGATGGTAACCCCCAAATACCCCAGAGGTCACCCTCAATTGGCCAACGTGGCCATCAACCAAGCTAAGAACCTGGCCAAGAACCTGAAAAAGCTGGCCAGCGGCTCTGAAAAGCTGCATGAATTTGAATACCGGGATATGGGTTCAATGGCCACCGTTGGCACCAACAAAGCCTTGGTCGACTTACCCTTCGTCCATTTCCGCGGCTTCGTAGCCTGGGTCATCTGGATGTTTCTCCACCTGATGCTGATTCTGAGCGTGCGCAACAAGCTCATCATCTTCATCAACTGGGCTTGGGCCTACTTGAACAAGGATTCCTCACTGCGACTCATCCTCACCAGTCAGGACGAGAAGGGGCATTAATGTCCTGTTATCACACACTATGTGCGGAAAATGTGTAAAATCTCACATAATCCGCACGTAATTGTGAAAATCAACAATTTCTCATACATTTGAAAAATAAAATTTCACAAATGTTTCCATGAGAATAAGTTGGTATAAATATTTGATAGGTCCATTCCTGCTGCTGTTAGTCGCCAGTGCTGTACCTGCAGCTTCAACATTTATGGTGGGAGGTATCTCATATAGAATTACATCGAATGCCACTGTATCGGTTTATCATGATTACAATCAAAATTATGACACAATTAGGGTTCTCACTATACCTTCAACAGTGACAAATAGGGGAGTGACCTACACGGTTACATCGATTGATCCCTATTCCTTCTCAAGTATGAATAATTTGAAACGTGTGGAGATCGCATCAACGGTCACATCGATTGGAAATGCTGCTTTTTTTGGCACAAATATAAAAGAAGTCATACTTCCTGCATCGCTGACAACAATAGGCGACAGTTTGTTTTATGCAACGAATTTGCAAAGCATTGTAATTCCTCCTTCGGTTACATCCATAGGAAAAGAATCGTTTAATTTTTGTAGAAGTTTGATAACAGTGGAAATTCCCTCATCAGTCACTTCCATTGGAAAAGACGCGTTTTCTTGTTGCGAAGAGTTGACGTCAATTACGATTCCGTCTTCAGTTACATCAATCAAATCGTCAACTTTTTTTCGATGCACAAATTTAAAACGTGTTATACTACCAACTTCATTAACCTCCATTGGTGCTTTTGCTTTTGTTGAATGTACTAGCCTGGACAGTCTTTGTATTCCCGCATCGGTAACCTTGATTCAGGAAGGTGCATTTTTTGGATGTACGGATTTGAAACGAATGTATATGTGCAGGTCATCACCGGTGCCATTTAAGCCGGATATGTTTGTTTTTGAAGGAGTTGATACAGATAATTGCACCCTTTTTGTGCCGGCAGGTTCCAAGGAATACTATGCAACCGCCGAGCAATGGAAAAACTTTAGTTCCATTGTGGAATTTACTCCTCCCGTAATTGATCGGCCCGAAATGAACCCATCCACTGTCTTTTATGATTCATATACGGGTACCTTGCAGTTTAATGGCTCGGGCAAACGAGCCTTTGTATCTGTGTACGATACAAAAGGCGTGGTATGGTTGAACCAAACCAGCATGAACAGTGACGCCATTCTTGTGGGAGCCCTTCCCAAGAGTATCTACGTAGTGAAGGTCTCTACCGAAGCTGGTTCGTTTACTACAAAAGTGTTGGTTCAATAGTAGTAAAAAAACGAATAGCGCTGAATGTGCTATTCGTTACATAGCTGATAGAACAGGCAACGCTGTTTTTACCGCTGTTTGATGGATACGTTTAGCGTGCTGACGTTGGCCTCAAGGTCTACGGAGCTAGACTGATAGGAAATCAGACTGATGTCAACCTTTTCTTGTGAAGCTGCGGGAGTGGTCAAGGTGAACTTGCCTTCTAGGTCTGAATAGTATTTTTTTCCGCTGCATTCTAGGGTAACACCGGCTAAGGGTTCTGAGTTGGTTGCATCGGTCACGATTCCTGAGACGGTCTTGATGGTTTCAATTGTTGTGCTGACTGCCACTGCTGCGGGTTCAGCCTTTAATGTGAAAGTGGTTGCTGCGAGGAAAACAAAGCAGCAGGCAAACAAGCGGTTCATTGTTGCGTGGTTCATAGTGTGTTGCATTTTTATACTACAAAAGTAAGGGGCTTGTGTGGCCTCATGATGTCAAATCTATGACAGTTTTTCGCAAAATCGATTACAAATAAAAGGGGGATTAATAGGCTTTTTCCGAAACCAGCACGCCTTTTTCGTCCCACATAGACCAAACGCCGCTTTTAACTCCGTAATCGTACTGCATTTGGTAGCGCTTCACGCCGTTTTCATCCCAGATTATCCAAGTGCCTTGCTTCAATCCATCTTTGTATTCTGCTTGTTCCAACAGCATGCCTTTTTCGTTGTACGTCCTCCAGATGCCATGGAATGCCCCATTATGGTAGGAACGCACTTCTTTGATGCGTGCGTTGGGGAAATAGACCACATACGTGCCTTCCGGTCTTCCGTCTAGCAAAAACAGTTCTAGTTTAACCTCGCCCGTTTCAAAATACTCCCTGTAATAACCGGAAAATAACTCCTGAAGCGTGTTGTCGGCATAATAGATACCGTCTTTTACGATGGGTTGGGGCATGGTAATCTGCTTTTTAGGAGCAGCATGGTCTTGTTCAGCATTTGAAGTCAACGGCAGTTGAGACAAGATGGCGGCAATGATAATAACAACCAGGTAATGGATGGTCAGTGCTTGTTTGCTCATGTCTTTTTTTCTATGTAGAACACTGCATGGCCTAGGGGCTATGCAGTGTTCTTGTGTGTAAATGAATTCGGTAAATGAATCAATACTGGGTATTCTGCGGGGTAAAGTTGCACCAGCCTGTTGTCCAGTCTTCCGTACCAAATGCTCCTACATAGGTAACGACGTTAAAGAAAGAGGATGACACCAAAGCGTTGGTGAACGAAGCCTTTCCATAGACGGTACTGTTGGTAGATGTTGCGTAAAATTTCGGAGCGGTCAGGTTGAATGGGTCAACCAAACCCAATTCGCTGTTGTTGGTCAACACGTGGTTGTTGCCTCCGGTTCTGGTCCAATAAGCAGCGTTAAATCCGGCTGTTGTTGTGGCGTCTTCAACATAATTGGTTTTCATGCCTGCCATGATGTTGTTGGAAAGAACCAAATTGCCGTTTGTCGCATTTCCTTGAGCATCGCCCTTTCCACCGTTTTCAATGAACAAACCCTTGGGCCATCCTGCAAAAACAGAATTGAAGCAGCTCAAGCGCGTGTTGCGGCGCAAGTGCATGGCAGCTTGGAATGTTCCGTTACCACCGGTTGGATCCACGTTGTCGGTAAGTGTCGTATAGGGTCCAAATATGCTTACGTTTGAGAAAACCGGACTGGTAAAGGGCTGATTGCTTGATCCGGCTTCATCGTTGTCTGATTCAAATCCATTGGATTTGGATTTGTCGGCTACGTTGGGGTCTCTGAGAGCGACTAAGAATTGAAGCTTTCCGCTGAACCCATTGTCGGTATCGAACTCGTCGTCCCAACCCCTGAAAGCAACCAAGTTCTTTGCATTGACTGTTCCGCCAAAGAACTCAAAGGAGTCGTCACCGCTATACGATACCTGAATGTGATTAATCACAGTACCGGAACCAACACCACCCAAGGTCAATCCATTGATTTCGTTGTCGGTAGCATATTCAATACCGGCAAACTCAATGCGTACATACGTTAGCGTACCTGAATTATCGTTGGCTACTGTTCCTCCAAATTCGCTCCTCGGTCCACCCTCAATTTTCTTGGAACCTGTGGCTGAATTAACTGGCGCCTTGCCGCAGAGGATAACTCCGCCCCAATCGCCGTACGAACGGGAGCCTGGCGCTTTTTCAGACGTGAACACAATGGGCTTTTCCTTGGTACCGGCAGCAATGATTTTACCTCCTCGTTCCACAACCAACGTGGCTTTTGTGTCTTCGTCGCCTTTTATAACAGTTCCCGGTTCTATGGTTAGGACAGCACCGTCCACCACGTAGACAAATCCCTGCAATTCATACTTGTTGTTGGCTTTCCACGTTGCATTCCCGGTTATTTCTCCACTGATGACCAACGATTGTCCGGGTTCATCATCATTGTTGTTGTTGTTGGTAGGATCGCAACTCATTAAAAAGGAGCCGGCCAGCAACATCATCATGCTGTTTCGCACCATTGATTTGTACATTTTTTTCATTTTTCGATTGATTAGTATTCGTAAGCAAAACTAGGGTTAACGTGTGAACAGCCTATCTCACATTGGCTACAAAAACGTTTCTTGGTGTGACAAGGTTGCAACAAAACGCTCATTGATTACAGACTCATTTTCAGGGAGAAGCCTATGCTTCGGCCCGGGAAATATGAAAGGGTTGTCTGTTCTCTAACCCGCTGTGTCCCATTGTCATCGTAAAGCGGAAACTGTTTGTTGGTGACTCGCTCGTTAAGGAGGTCTTTCAGCTCCAAGCTGCAGTCAACTTTCTCTGAAAACCGGTACGAGATTGAAAGATCGACAAGGTCTCTTGGCATTTCGTAGGTGTCGGGAATGTCTTCCAATACAGATTTGTTCACGATACCGACTGAAACGATTCGTTTTCCTGAACGGTTGTATTGTGCGCTGGCTCTCCAACGTTTGTCCGGGCCATCGTAAAACAACCCGGTGTTTATTGTGTAGGGCGATTGCCCCTGCATGGACCGGTTTCGTTCAAAGCTGCCGGAGGGAAATAAGACCCGGCTGTAGATGTAGGACCCGTTGAAAACCAGTGACAGGTTTTGCAGGCCAACAGACGCCAGATCCTTGCGCAGGTCAAGTTCGGCACCGTACGCTTGCGCTTTTTTAGCATTTCGATACGTGAATTGTTGCTGTCCGCCAACCTCGAAATAGGTCATCTCGATGGGATTCTTGAAGAACTTGGCAAAAAAGCCAAGTGAGACGGTTTCGGTGGCAGACGGATAGTGCTCAAAACGAAGATCAAGGTTGTTGATCGTTGCATCCTTCAAGTGTACATTGCCCTCGAAAAAGGCAAACTGGTCAAAGTCATAGTACACGTAGGGAGCGACTTCGCGAAACTCCGGTCGGTTGATGGTTGACCCGTACGAAAAGCGTAGCTGATTTTGAATATCCATTTTTGCAGTGAAATTGACCGAGGGAAACAGGTGGACATTGCTACGGTCTAGGTTTACCGGCTTGATGCCGTCTGATTCATAGCCTGAGAGTCTCATCACCTGATACTCGCCCCTGAGCCCTGCATACATGGACAGGGTGCCCAATGGGATGTTCAACCCTGCATAGGCTGCATATAGCTGATTGTCGGCGTGGTAGGAGTCAGATTTGTTGGTATTTTCCTTTAGCGTAATGCCATTGGTTGCCAGATTGCTTCCGGTGAATTGTTCCCAAACCGGCAAAAACACGAACTTATCGGGCAAATCAGCTTGGTTGAATCGATAGATGAAGTTTCGTGCATCAAACAATCGATACTTATATTCAGCTAAGAAGCCGGTTTTTAAGTGGGCTTGAGTTGCCCCGAAAGTTAGCGGCATCTCCAGATTTCCTCCTCCCGTGACCATGTGTTCGTTCAACGTTTGGTCGTATCGTTTGATGTCGTTGCCTTCCGTGCGATACTGTCCGAAAGAGGTGCTCGACTCGTCTTCGTTCAGTCTGGAGGTGACCACTCTTCTTCCCGGCTCGTTGCGGTTGGCAAACGAGTAACTGGCTAGCCAATCCAACTTGACGGAGTCTTCGTTAAACGTGTGTTTGCCGCTTAGCTGACCTGCGTACACGCTGCGATTCATGTAGTAATCTTCCCATTCTTTGATGGTGTAATCGTTGTTCCTGTCTTCGCCTTGTCGAGCCGTAAAACGGTTCAATCCAATCTGGTTGTAAAAATTCCGTACCATGATGCGACTGGTGGGTGAAAGGGTGAACGTCCAATTGTTCAGCAGGCTCAATTTGCTTTGCCAAGTTGATTGTTGGTCGCGGTAATCATTTTTGGCAAACGAAGAATCGATGGATTGCTGGTAAATGCCGTATCGCTTGTTGATGCGGGACGTTTGCTTCATCGTGTTGCTGTAATTCAGGGCTGTCATGACCTCAACGGGGATGTCCGACCATTTAAACTCCTTGCTGTGTGCAACAGACAATCGAAGGTCAGGCAGGGCTGTTATCTGTTTGGGTTTCCAGTCAGCTTGTAGTTGCCTAGCATACGATGCCCTGTCTTCAACTGGTAGGGAGGCCCGGATGACTGTCGGCAAGCTGGAAGGCAGTTGTCGTTGACCCGTACCCATTCCCAGCAAATCCATGGGGGTGGTGGTCATGAAAGGTATGGAGGAAAACGTGCTTCCATCTTGGTAGGAAAGGCTGATACCAACAGAAAGGGCATTGTTGTCGGGTACGCTTTTGGTCACGATGCGCACGAATCCGCCCGAACAATCTGCCGGGTTTTCCGGAGCCGGAGACTTGCTGATCACCAGGTTGTCTATCATTCCACCGGGAACGGCATCGAAGGAAAACGCGCGGCTGTCGGCTTCGCTCGATGGAAGAGGTGCATCGTTGAGCCACGTCGTATTGTAGCGTTGATTCAAGCCCCTGACCACCACAAACCGGTTGTCGGAAATGGTCACGCCGGGAACGCGACGGGCTACCTCGCCCGCATCACGGTCTAACGATTTCATGATTTGCTGGGAAGAGATACCGTTTACCACCAAGTAGGACATTTTAGTATTCTCCATCATAGACAAGTTGGTATGGGTTCGTTTGATACCCACCACCTGAATAACATCCAGCTCAATGGAGGCTTCGGCCATTTCGATATCCACGACCGTGGTTTTCCCGGCTTCCACCAGAATGGGCGCTATGGTTTGTTTGGCGTAGGAAACATAACTGATTGTTAACGAAACCGTATCGGCCCGTACTTGCTTGAAGGAATAACGACCATCCAAATCGGTGACGGCGACCAATTTTTCTTTTTCCAATTTGAGAGTGGCACCAATAAGCGGCTCTCTTGTGTTTTTATCAACCACAACTCCTTCAATTATTCCTTGAGACAGTGCTGTGTGAGATAGTAACAACAGTAAGGCTGTTAATCCGTAAACAGGAAAGCGTTTGATGTGTGCGCTCATCGTTTGAACTCTTGAAAAATTAATCATCATCATCGTCATCATCATCGTCAATAAAAAACCAGTTAGTTTCGTCAGATTCGTGGAAGTTCGATTGCATCGTATCTGAAAAGGTGTCCAATCGAATGTCGAACAGTGCATTTTCGTACATGTCATGTGTTTGTTTACGTGTGTTTGCCAAATAATGAATCATACCATCAACGAGTTCTATCGTGGGTACGATGATTTTTGAAACCCCAGCTGTCTTTGCTATCAATATATACAAGTAGGAGGCAGGGACAATCACGTCAGCCCTGTCTGCGTTCAGTTCATAGCTGCTCATTCGGCTTTCCGAATTCAACTGACGCAATTTGTTGTAAATGGTTTGAAGGCTTCTGATCGATAGAATGTTGTCTCGTGTTACACCGGTGAGTTGTGCCAATTTGTTGATATTGCCTCCAGCTCCGATAATGGCGCTGGGTGTATATTTTTCTCTGATTTCTGTCAGGTAGTCTGTCAATACTTGTTTTTCCTTATCGCTGACAAGACCGAACAACAACCGAATGGTGCCAATGGAAAATCGTTTTGCATCTGCCAATTCCCCATTTACCAACAGGACAATTTCTGTGGTGCCACCGCCAACGTTTACATAGAGGTAATTTTTTGTCTTGTTGAGCCGTTCGGGTGAATAGCTTTCCCGAAGAAACAAGGCTTCTTCGTTTACTGTCAGCAATTGTACGTGCGTATGGGCTTTTTCCTTCAATAAACTGATCACTTCATCGCAATTGGATGCCTCCCGCAATGCATCCGACGCATACGCTACGTGGGCTTCCACCTGAAACAATCGCATCAGGTAATGGAACGCTTTAATTGTTCGAAGTAGTGTGGTTGTTCGTTGTTGGCTGATGCAACCTTGTACGAAGCAATCTTCGCCCAACCGTATAGGAATTCGAACTAGGATTTCTTTTTCAACCTTCAATCCTTCGGGTTTTTTCTGAACCCCAGAGATGAGCAAGCGCGTTGCGTTCAAACCAATGTTAATGGCAGCAACTTTCCTTCTCATCGTGCTTCGTTTCATCGTTGCAATTCGGTACACACTCTGTGGTGAAGAGCGTCTGTCTTTACGATTGCAAAGAGACGGGAATCACATTACAGGCGTGTAACGATGCAATGACTATTGTGTGTGAATCGTTATATTATCAAAGTATGATGCAGATGAATAAAAATAATCACACTAATGAAAACATGGTCAATTTATTTTCATACATTTGAAAATAATTGTTATTGAAATAAATATGAGCAATAATCAACTTAGAAATTTAATTGTCGTACTGCAACTGGTGTTTGTTACTAATACAGTATATGGGGAATCGTTTAAGGATAAAGATATTTACTATCAAATCACATCTGATTCTACGGTCTCTGTACTTGGTTTTGATAAATTCAATATCCCCACTGGTGAATTGCATGTAACACTACCATCACTTGTGTCTAATAGCGATAAATCATACGTGGTCAACTCGATTGTTCCAAATGCTTTTTCGGGGTGCACAACCTTGATAAGTATTAGTATTCCTTCAATCGTCAAATCAATTGGTAATGAAGCATTTGATGGCTGCAGTAATCTGAAAACAGTGGTGAATAATGCATCCATAACATGTATCGCTGACGAATTATTCCAATCCTGTATTTCCTTGGACAGTGTGAACATTCCATTATCAGTGACATCGATTGGAAAAAGAGCATTTTCTAGTTGCTACAGGTTGAAAAAAGTCGAACTACCTTCTTCGGTGTCAACCATAGAAAGTAGTGCTTTTAGCAATTGCGGATTTGAACACATTGATTTGCCGTTGTCTGTGACAACGATAAAAGATCATGCTTTTTATGAATGTTTAGCTCTGTCTCGTTTCAAAATTCCGCCCATGGTAACGCGGATTGAAAATTATACTTTCTCAGGATGTGCGGAATTAGACAGCATTGTGATATCTGCGGGAATTGACTCCATTGGACAAAATGTATTTTACAATTGTTCCGGATTAACATGTATTCTTGTTGATACAGCAAATGGTCTTTTTGCAAGTGTGGATGGTGTTTTATACAACAAGCAGATTACTGATCTTATTTTGTGCCCGGAAGGAAAATCAGATAGCCTGGATCTGCCTTTATCGGTAACAACCATCAGGGAAAAAGCCTTTTACGGATGTGAAAAGTTGGTAGGTGTATCAATGGGCCCTTCAGTAAAGTCGATTGGCCTGTACGCATTTGGATATTGTACAAATTTAGCAAAGGTCAATATGTCATCTGGATTGGAATTTTTGGATGATCTGGCATTCGCTTACTCTGGTATAGAAAAAGTAAACCTACCGGTATCTGTCCAATCAATTGGAGACGCTGCATTTGGTAGTTGTAAACAATTATCCAGCTTCAGTTTAACTTCATCCAACGTATCTCTGGGTAAGGGTATTTTGGGTGGTTGTTCCAATTTGATCGATGTTTCTTTGCCAGATTCACTTTCAGCAATTCCGGAATCTATGTTTTCTGGTTGCGAAAAATTAGCAGCTATAACATGGCCTACATGTTTGGATACGATTAAAGCAGCAGCTTTCCATTATTGTGCTTTGAAAAGCGTTTCAATTCCCCCAAAGACAAAGGTTATCGAAAGAGAAGCTTTTGCTTCTTGTCGTGGGTTGAGCGAGGTTCTTCTTCCACCTACAGTTTCATTGGGTGAAGCCGTGTTTGCGTATTGTTCTGGATTGAAAAGAATTCAATTACCCGATTCGCTGACATCACTCAGTAGGGGACTTTTTTCTGATTGCTCTTACCTTGATTCCATTTCAATACCCTCTTCGGTTACATCCATTGGTGATGGAGCATTTGAATATTGCAATAGTTTGACTTCCATTTCAATACCCTCTTCGGTTACATCCATTGGTCGTGGAGCATTTGAATATTGCACTAGATTGACTTCCATTACAATTCCGTTTTCGGTGACTACCATTGGTGGGAAGGCCTTTGGATACTGTTATCAATTGTCTAGCATAACCATTCCACCCTCGGTTACATTTCTGGGACCTAATTTGTTTGTATACTGTTATAACTTACGTAAGATTACACTACCGTCTTCACTTACATCAATTGGTGATAGTGTTTTTTCATATTGTACGGGTCTGAAATTTATAGAAATACCCTCTTCGGTTAAAACGATAGGTGTGGAGGCTTTCTCTTATTGCACCAGCCTCGATTCCATTGTTATACCTGAATCGGTTACTTCAATCAAACAAAATGCCTTTGTGGATTGTGATAGTTTGCTAAAAGTCTCGATATCTCCTTCGGTGACATCAATCGAAAGCGGAGCATTTAGTCGTTGCAATCGATTGACTTATGTTTCACTTCCTGCATCACTTACCGAATTGGCTCCTTATCTTTTTGCCTACTGCGACAGTTTGAGGACTATCTCAATACCACCTTATGTCAAATCAATTGGTTCTTCAGCTTTTGAAAATTGCAATGCCTTGGATTCTGTTGTTATACCTAATTCGGTAACGAGTATCGAATCTTACGCTTTTAAAAGTTGTGATGGCCTTAAATATATAGCATTACCCCAAATGCTAACAAAAATTGGATATTCTGCTTTTTATGATTGTAAGAGTTTAACTGAGATTTCAATTCCAATTTCTGTGTCAGCAATTGATGATTATGCTTTTTACAATTGCAGTGGCTTGAGAAATATTTATGTGTTTTGGAGTACTCCATTGAAACTCGGTTTTCAAATTAGGCATGTTTTTTTTAATGTAAACAAGGATAGTTGCACGCTCTATGTGCCGAAGGGAAAGAAGAGTGCGTATGCAAGTGCAACGGGATGGAAGGATTTTAAAAAAATTGTTGAATATAACCCTACTGCAATAAATCAACCTAAAAACGCTACTTCCTCGGTGTATTACAACCCATCCACCGGCACCTTGCAACTTAACGGCATGAATGAATCGGTTGTGGTAACTGTATGCGATTCCAAAGGTGTAGTCTGGTTGACCCGAACTGTTTTGAACGGCGAATCCCTATCAGTTGGAACGCTGCCCAAGGGTGTGTATGTGATCAGCGTAACATCAAAAGATGGTTCGTTTGCCCAGAAGTTAATGATTTAGAGGTTTGTTGCTGATAAGGTGATTAAGAACTATGGTATTCCAACTACCGATAAAGGTGGAGTATTTGGGCTATTTTAGAAGGGTTTACAGAGCAATAAGCAAGGGATCTGTGTTTGAATTTTCGTTGTTGGTAATCTTATATTGATGCGAATAATGTTAAAAAAAGTTACAAATGTGTATTTATATAGGATGTAATAAAACTATATATATATTTGCGTCTGTATATCCTTCTTGTTTACTCCTTAGGTTTATTAGTAAAAGATTTCTATCGCCTGTCCGAAAATCGGATGGGTGTTTTTTTAAACTTTAATAATAGACCTATGAAAAAAACAATTTTTCGTTCGCTGATTGTTGGGCTGTTTGCGGTGGTGTCAACAAGTGCTTTTACCCAAAATTATTCCTTGTGGCCTTATCCTCAATTCTAACCCCAAGAATTATATATTCAAAGTGGTTCGTATGATGCAAACAGTAGTTATTTCTTTACACTTGATGCCTTTCCATGGTATCCGGAATCCCAAAAATACCTTGATGGGCCATTGTTGGAGCGTTCTGTAAGAGTTGTTTGGCATCCTGGTATATATTGTGGTCTTCTTTCGGGTGATCAACTTGAAATTGTATTAAAATACAATGGTGCTACCTACAATGGTGTACCTGTTTTTGTTGGAAGTTATACTGAGTATAATGCGATACTTCCGGTTGATTATAATGGTACTCTTACGGTTCATCTTATCACCGGACCTAATGCTGGCGTTAGATATTTTAATGAACCAATAATATGTTGGCCAATTGAAAGAGAAGCAGGTGGGAATACTTTTTATCCAATGTAAGTCTAAAAATGTTGGCTTTAACTTATTAATTGACTCTATGTATTGAGAAGAAAAGATCAATATTTTAGTTTAAAAAAAGAGCCGCAAGCATAAAGCAAGCGGCTCTTTCAGTATAATAAAGCGCTCTACATTCAGAGGGCGTTTTCCTTCACCAGGTATTCGGCAATTTGAACGGCGTTCAGGGCAGCGCCTTTTTTGATTTGGTCGCTGACGGTCCAGAACGTTAGGCCGTTGGGGTTGGACAGGTCCTTGCGGACACGGCCTACGTAAACGGGATCCTTGCCGGCTACGAAGAGCGGCATGGGGTAGTCCTTGGTGGCATCGTGTTGTTGGAAGATGATGCCGTTACCGTTGGCAAAGGCAGCCTTGGCTTCTTCCACGGAGACGGGACGTTCGGTTTCCACCCAAATAGCTTCGGAGTGGGCACGCATCACGGGCACGCGCACACAGGTGGCACTCACCTCGATGTCGGAATGCATGATCTTGCGGGTCTCGTTGTACATCTTCATTTCTTCCTTCGTGTAACCGTTTTCTAAGAAAACATCCACCTGAGGAATCACGTTGTAGGCCAATTGGTAGGCGAACTTGGCAACAGTGGGTTCTTCACCGTTAGCCAACTGTTTGCTTTGATGCTTCAGTTCGTCCATGGCAGCAGCTCCGGCACCGGAGGCAGCCTGGTAGCTGGACACGTGTACGCGTTTGATGTGCGACAGGCTTTCTATGGCATTCAGGGCAACCACCATTTGAATCGTGGTGCAGTTCGGGTTGGCGATGATGTTGCGCGGACGCACCTTGGCATCGGCCGGGTTGACTTCGGGAACCACCAAGGGCACATCGTCGTCCATGCGGAAAGCGCTCGAATTGTCAATGACAACAGCTCCGTGTTTGGTCATGGTTTCGGCAAATTCCTTGGATGTACCTGCGCCTGCAGAGGCAAACACGATGTCGATGCCTTTGAAGTCATCGTTGTGTTTGAGCTCCTTGACGGTAATCTGTTTACCACGGAAGGTGTAAGAGGTTCCTGCACTGCGGGAAGACCCAAACAACACCAGCTCATCCATCGGAAAATTCCTTTCCTCCAGTACGCGTAGGAATTCTTGACCTACGGCACCGCTTGTACCAACAATAGCTACTTTCATTGTTAACGTTAATAAAATATGAATTTAATACTAAAAAATAAAGAAAACCTATTATTTTTGTTCCTGTTACCAATCTATTTTCCATGCAAAAATACACTTTATTCCGGGAATTTGCCAGATGGCCCAGAAAAAAACGCCTAAGAGTCTGTGCGACAAGCCTGTTACTACTGGGAGTAACCGGTGTGGCTTGTGCTGAAACCGCAATTTACGGTCAACTGGTTTTCAGCGAGATCATGTCCGATCCTGAGCCGGAAGTCGGGTTGCCAAACGTAGAATACGTGGAGCTGCACAACCGAACCGAATCGCCGGTACCGTTGACGGGATGGACGTTCTGGTACGATAACCGACCGTTTCGATTGCCGGGGTATACATTACTTGCAGGTGGGTATGTTGTCGTGTGTGGCAACGGTGGGGTGGGTAAATTCGACTCGACGGTCAGCGTTATCCCCGTACCTTCCTTTCCCGTGTTGGCGCAATCGGGCAAGACGCTTTGCCTGACGGCGGCCAACGGCGAGTTGGTCAACAGCCTGTCGTATTCAGACAGTTGGTACGAAGACGCCTTCAAACGAAAAGGAGGGTGGAGTCTGGAATGTGTGGACGTGGATAACCTGTCCGGCGATGGGTCGAACTGGAGGGCGTCCACCGACAGCACGGGCGGAACCCCGGGCAGGACGAACGCGGTGGCTGCAAGCAACTTCGATGTTATACCCCCTAGCTGCACCCACTTGTCTGTACCCAACTCTTCGACGGTGAAATTGCGGTTTTCCAAGCGCATGGACGTGGGTTGGCTTTCGGATGCCAACAACTTTATAGCGTTTGGCGATGGCACATGGACTGGAGGCGGACAGGCCATCGTCAGCGTGAAACCCTCTTACCCGCTGTACCGGGAGGTGGAGTTGACGTTGAGCCATCCGCTGAAAGAAGGGGATATCAGCAAGCTAACGTTGATTGCTCCGCGCGACGTGAGTGGAAACGTGAGCGCGGATACCGCGTTGAGAATGGGGTTACCGTTGAGGCCGGAGGTCTTTGAGTTGTCCATCAACGAGTTGCTATTCAATCCGGAAGAAGGGGGCTGCGATTACGTGGAGGTGGTGAACCGTTCGGCACGTTGCCTTGATTTGTCGCAGGTGTGGTTGTGCGGCAAGGAGGAAGATGGCACGCTGCAGGCAGGCTGTCGTTTGGCGGAAGAGGCAGTGCCGGTTTTGCCCGGCAGTTACTGGGTGTTTTCGGTGGACGGTGCCGGTGTGGCTAAGCGCTACGGTTGCGATTCGTTGAGCCATTTTCCCAGTCTGTCGGGTTTTCCCTCCATGCCGGATGAATTGGGTAGTGTCGTGCTGGTGACCACCGACAACCGGGTGATTGACGAAGTTGACTATTCCGCCCACTGGCACATGCCTTTGTTTCGCGACGTTGAGGGCGTGGCCTTGGAAAAGGTGCATCCCGACAAGCCTTCCAACGAGGCGGACTCATGGATTTCCGCTTCCTCGTTGTGCGGCTATGGCACGCCTGGGCGCATGAATTCCCAATACACGGCTCACCTAAAAGCGACGGAAACCTTCCTGACGATGGAACGTGCCTGGCTCACCCCCAATGGCGACGGGCGGGAAGACCTGTTGACGGTGGCATTGAATGTGGGGGAACCGGGCACAGTAAGCCTCACGCTGTTCAACGTTCAAGGTATTCCTGTTTGCTATTGGCTACGGAATGAATGGGTGGGCGTTGATCAGGAAATCAACTGGAACGGCACCGATGACACAGGGTCTTTGCTGCCCTCGGGTCGGTACATCCTGCTGGCTACCCTGACCCGTGCGAATGGTAAGATTCAGACGGCCAAAACCGTGGTGACGGTGCTGTGATTCTGAACGGGATTCTGTATCTTTGCCGCCATGATACAGGTTGAGGAACACTGGTTTGACCGGACCGCTTTGCTGCTGGGAGCCGAGGCTATTGAACGTTTATCACAGGCGCATGTGCTGGTGGTGGGCGTGGGAGGCGTTGGTTCAGCCGTGGTGGAACAACTGGTCAGGGCAGGTGTAGGTCGCATGACCTTGGTGGATGCGGATACCGTGCAGTTGACCAACCTCAACCGCCAACTGCCTGCGCTGACCAGCAGTTTGGGACGTTCAAAGGTGCAGGTGATGGGGGAGCGGATGAAAGACATCAACCCTTCGCTCGAGGTAACCCTCATTGAACAATACCTGACCGAAGACGATACGGAAGCTTTGGTAACCGGAGGAGGCTACGATTTTGTGGTCGATGCCATCGATACGCTGACACCCAAGGTTAGCCTATTGTACCACTGCCTGTCGAATGCCATTCCCGTTGTTTCGGCCATGGGAGCCGGCGGCAAGGTGGATCCGTCGCAGATTCGTCTCGCCGATATTTCTAAAACCATCCAGTGTCCGTTGGCCAGGGTGGTACGCCGGGAATTGCGGCTGCGCGGTATCGAACGTGGTCTGACCGTCGTGTTTTCCACGGAGAAAAGCAACAAGGATGCTGTGGTGCAAACTACGGGAGAACGCAACAAACGTTCCACCACCGGTACCGTTTCCTATATGCCCGTACTATTCGGTTGCCACCTGGCAGCCTTTGTCATTCAACAATTAACGCGTTGACCCATGATAGAAGGAATTGAGCTGCACAAATCGTTTGGTGATTTACACGTGTTGAAAGGCGTCGACCTACGGGTGGAAGCCGGAGAAATTGTGGCCGTGGTAGGCCCCAGCGGCGCGGGAAAAACCACGTTGCTTCAGTTGTTGGGTACCCTCGACAAGCCGGATAGCGGCGACATCCGCATTGGTGGGACGTCTTTGGGTAAACTCAAAGAAAAGGAACTGGCGCTGTTCAGAAATAAACACATTGGGTTTGTTTTTCAGTTTCATCAGTTGTTGCCCGAATTCACGGCGCTTGAAAATGTCATGATTCCTGCCTTGATTGCTGGCAATAGTCGTCGTGAGGCGGAAAAGAAAGCGTTGGAGGTGTTGACGTACCTGCGCTTGCAGGACAGGCTCAGCCATAAGCCGTCTCAACTTTCAGGCGGAGAGAATCAGCGGGTAGCCGTGGCCAGAGCCTTGGTGAACCGTCCCGACGTAGTGCTGGCCGACGAACCGTCCGGCAGCCTGGACACCATCCATAAACAAGAGTTGCATCAGCTGTTTTTCGACCTGCGTAAGGAGCTGAACCAGACCTTCATCATTGTTACCCACGACACCCAACTGGCCGGGTTGACCGACCGCGTGCTGGAAATGTGCGATGGCTTGATTGTTTCGTAAATCCGATCGTTCCCGTTACTTTTTTCCAACCACTTTTCCGATGAGGTGTCTTGTTACAAACAGGATGCCTGCAAGTGCCACGGCGGTGAATGATCCCGCCAGGTCGCTGTACCAGTCGTAGATATCTGCCGTTCGGTAGTTGGTGAGTTCCCCTTGAATGATTTCGATGAGTCCGCCGAAAAAGGCCGCGAGCAAAACCGTCAGGAAAACAAGCGGCAGAGGATTCTGCCATTTTTTGTCAGACGTTATGCGATTCTCCACGACAAACAGGAAACTTAATGTGAAGAACATGGTGAAATGGACGATCTTGTCAAAATAGGGAATCGTTATCGGGGTTTCATCTGCCGGGATTTTGATGACGCACAACAGCAGGATGCAGGATCCGCACAAGATAGAAGGCAGGTGATACCGACAGATTTGTTTCAGGGTAGGAATCATATTCGTGTTTCGTAGGACGGACAAAGATAAACAAAATTGCCTATGCTTTATAGTTAGTAATAAATTAATGGTATATTTGTGATAAATATACACGAGCCATGTGGAAGGATTATTTATACCTGACCAAGCGGGAGCGAGCTTCGGTGTGGACGTTGACCCTGCTGGTGCTGATCCTGCAGATTGGTGTCTGGACGAGTGACCTGTGGTTGCCGCCTGTTGCTCGCCTGCTGAAGCCGGAAGCGACGGCGCTTTCCGCTGTCAAGGCTTCCACCGGTGACGAGTTGCATATCCAACCTGCTGAAATGGAACGCCGTACTGCTTCTCCTGTTCTGCGCGCCTTCAATCCAAATACAGCCGACGCGGTGCAGTTGAAGGGGCTAGGTCTGAAAGCCAACGTGGTGCGGAATATCCTGAAATACCGCAGCAAGGGTGGACAGTTCCGAAAACCGGACGATCTGGCGCGGATCTATGGCCTGGATGTGGCGGCGTTCAACCGATTGAAGCCTTACATCCGCCTGTCGGACACAAACAGCTCGAAGGGCGCTTTTTCTGATGTGCGTGGGGAGGCGCGGCTTGATCAACGTGATGCCCGCTTAGTTGAACTTGCTGTTGCATCACAAGCACCATCATTGGCTGCTATTCCTGCTTCAGGCTCTTCGGAAACGCTCGCTTTGCCGGTGGAGGCTCCAACGGCTGCCCGTTCAGCCACATCCTCTTCTCTAGGCACTCGGTTTGAACTGAACGAGGCCGACACGGCCACCCTGCAGCTGCTTAAAGGAGTGGGTGCCATCACCGCTAGCCGAATTGTGCGCTACCGACAGCAGTTGGGCGGGTTCTACGACGTGCGGCAATTGAACGAGATCAAGGGGCTATACCCCACGGTGCTGGAAACGCTGACCAAGACGGTTTCGGTCAATCCCGACCTGATTGCAAAGATTAACATTAACAAGGCGTCGCTCGAAAAGCTAAAGGCGCATCCCTACCTGGATTTCTACAAAGCTAAGGTCATCGTGGAGCTGCGCAAGTCACGCAAATCAATTCGCGCTCTATCCGAACTGGCCGCCTTCCCCGAATTCACCCCCGCCGACCTGGAGCGGTTGAAATGGTATGTGGAGCTGTAAACTAATTGGGTGTGCCTACCTTTAGTAGGGTATGTAAATGCCTAATTTAGGGTATGTTCCATGTGTTTGATTTGACGGAACTTTGTCCTGTTCATAAAAAACGTAACATGGAAAAGATTGCGCGTAAGATTACCGATCTAATTGGTCATACACCCTTGTTGGAACTGAACCGATATAGACAGTTACATCAATTTGATGCCACCTTGATTGCTAAACTTGAATATTTCAATCCGGGACGGAGTGTTAAAGATCGTATCGGTTTATCACTTATTGAGGATGCGGAAGTTAGGGGGCTATTGACTAGAGGATCCATCATCATTGAACCTACCAGTGGAAACACTGGAATTGCATTGGCATTGGTTGCCGCATCCAAGGGGTATAAACTCATACTGACCATGCCTGAAACCATGAGCTTAGAGCGCCGTCAACTACTAAAAGCATTGGGTGCCGAATTGGTGCTAACTCCCGGTTTTGAGGGCATGAGTGGAGCCATCAAAAAAGCAGAGGAGCTCAAAGCGATTTACCCGCGTTCGTTTATTCCGCAGCAGTTTAATAATCAGGCTAATCCAAATGCGCATCGCCTCACTACGGCTCAGGAAATATGGCGGGATACCGACGGAAAAATAGACCTATTTGTGGCTGGTGTAGGCACCGGCGGGACAATAACCGGTATCGGAGAAGTAGTTAAACAGCTGAACCCGGCCATCAAGATTGTTGCGGTAGAACCGTATGATTCACCGGTATTGTCCGGGGGGAAATCCGGACCACACAAAATTCAGGGCATTGGTGCCGGATTCATTCCCGGTGTTTTCAACCCCGATGTGGTGGACGAGATTATTCAGGTTAAGAACGAGGATGCATACTTGGCTTCTAGGCAGGTGGCCAGCAGTGAAGGATTATTGGTTGGGATTTCTTCGGGTGCAGTCTTATGGGCTGCCGGAAGGTTGGCTGAACGCAAGGAAAATGCCGGAAAAACAATCGTTGTCGTACTGCCTGATACGGGTGAGCGCTATTTGTCTACTCCTCTCTATGAAAGAGCATAGAATCAATACGATCATGAAAGAATCCAACTTGACAGAAACGATGAACCGAAACGTTGAGGTACTTTCCAACACTAGTTTGCCGGAGTATACGTTTATTCCGCAACATCACACCTTGTTGCCGTCTGTCCCCCAACTGAAGCGTATTGTTGATTTGCTCCGAATTGTGGTATTTCCCGGTTATTTTGGAAATGCTATCATCTTTCCACATTCACTGAGGTGTCACATTGGCGTGACCCTCGAAGAAATTTACTGGTTGTTGCTGGAACAAATTAAAAACGGTTTGTGTTTCTATGAACATGAGACCGATGATACTGCGTTGTTGGATGTTGCCGAGAAAAAGGCCTTGGCATTTATTGACCAATTGCCTGAGATAAAACGCTTGTTGGCTACCGATGTAAAAGAAACCTTCGACAGTGATTCTGCCGTAAACAGCTATGCTGAGGTCATTTTTTCCTGTCCCACCATACGTGCGGTATTCAGTTACCGCATTGCACATGCGTTGTTGATATTGGGGGTGCCCGTTTTGCCCAGAATCATTTCAGAACTGGCGCATTCCGAAACCGGTATTGATATTCATCCTGGGGCTCAAATTGGTGAATATTTCAGCATAAATCATGGTACGGGTGTGGTAATAGGCCAAACAACGATTATCGGCAACCACGTACGTTTGTATCAAGGAGTCACCCTTGGTGCCAAACGCTTCTCATTGGAGGCTTCCAACCATCTTGTTACTGTACCCAGACATCCCATCATCGAAGATAATGTGGTTATCTACGCCAATGCTAATGTGCTGGGACGCATTACTATTGGGGCCCACTCGGTAATTGGAGGTAATGTTTGGCTCACGTATAATGTGCCTCCTCATTCAAGCATTCAACAACAACGTGCCGTATCCGAGGATTTTTACGATGGGTTGGGTATTTAAGTCGCACCTAAAAATACCCTCAAGATGGTATGGTTTTCAAAAATCGATATTTCCACCTTTGTATCGAGTAAATGACGATAAAGAAATAGACTGACAGTCATGCAAAAAAGAAACATACACCTTCAACCCGATAACAAGGGAATCCTGCGCAATCTTCCGCTGCCGGATTGGTTTGTATGTTGTTGCCTTTCACTTCGAATGTGCTGAGGCACATACACCCCCTTTTTTTATAATTGCCATAGGCAATCAAATCAACATTCGCATAAACTGTTGTCAATAGCACTATTGACGAATTAATACACACAACATCATGACTAAATTTTCAACTGCTTTTAATAAAGCACTATCAAAGATTATCCGTGTCCAAGTGATTGACAAAGAACAGGAAACCAGTGAAGAATCTACAGTTTCTACACGAAGGTTCGAAACCCTGCAGGTTCATGCAGGACAAGAAGTAGATAAAACATCGCATGCCCGTGCAGTTCCGATTTACCAGACGTCATCGTATGTATTTGAGGACGCCAAGGACGGGGCCGATTTGTTCGGACTACGCAAATTTGGGAATATTTACACCCGTCTTCAGAATCCTACGACAGATGTGTTTGAAAAACGCGTCGCCGCCTTGGAAGGTGGGGTGACCGGGTTGGCCACCTCTTCGGGTTTGTCGGCTCAGTTTATTGCCTTGAACAATATCTTGCAGGTTGGTGACAATTTTGTTTCCACGCCACATTTGTACGGGGGTACCTACAATCAGTTCAAGTCGCAATTCAAACGATTGGGCGTTGAAGTACGCTTTACTCCAAGCGATGACCCTCAGGAATTTGAAAAGCGTATTGATGAAAATACCAAAGCCATCTATTTGGAAACCATTGGCAATCCGGAACTGAATATCCCGGATTTCGATGCCATCGCCGCCATTGCCAAAGCACACGACATTCCTTTGATTGTGGACAACACGTTCGGCGCCGGTGGTTACCTGTTCCGTCCCATTGAACACGGGGCCTCCGTGGTGGTCGAGTCGGCCACCAAATGGATTGGCGGACACGGTACCTCGTTGGGCGGCATTATTGTAGATAGTGGTACCTTCAATTGGGGTAATGGTAAATTTCCGGCCTTTACCGAACCTTCGGACAGCTATCACGGTCTGGTGTTCTGGAATGTCTTTGGTTTCGACGGCCCCTTCGGCAATATTGCTTTCAATATCCGGGCTAGGGTGGAAGGACTTCGTGACTGGGGTAATACCATCAGTCCGTTTAACTCCTTCTTGTTGCTCTTGGGATTGGAAACCCTGTCGTTGAGGCTAGAACGACACGTGCAAAACACCCAAGCCTTAGCCGAATGGCTGGAAAAGCATCCCAAGGTGGAATACGTGAACTATCCGGGACTGAAAAGTAGCAAGTACCACGAACTGGCTCAGAAATACTTTCCCAAGGGACCAGGAGCCGTACTCACCTTTAAAGTAAACGGTGATGCTTCCAATGCCGACAAGGTTATTAATGGTGTAACCCTGCTCAGTCATTTGGCCAACGTAGGCGATGCCAAGTCGTTGATTATTCATCCCGCCGCCACCACACACGAACAGTTGTCTCCCGAAGAACAAGCGGCATCGGGGGTTGTGCCTGGATTATTGCGTATTTCAGTGGGTATTGAGAACATCGAAGACATTATTACTGACCTTGAACAGGCGCTATCCGCCATTTGACGTATGCCCGTTATTGTTCAAGATGCTTTACCGGCCATCGAGTTGCTTCGCAAAGAAAATATCTTTGTGATGGGTAGTACCAGGGCTCATTTTCAGGATATCCGTCCCCTTCGGATAGCTTTGCTGAATCTGATGCCAATGAAGATACTAACGGAGACTGATCTGGTGCGGGTGCTGTCCAATTCCCCCATTCAGGTGGAATTGGATTTGATTCGCATCACCGATCGAGTTTCTAAAAACACGTCAATCGAACACCTAGAGCGCTTTTACCTTGATTTTGAGTCTGTCCGCAACCGCAACTACGACGGACTCATTGTCACAGGTGCGCCTGTTGAGCAGTTCGCCTTTGAAGAGGTGACATACTGGCCTGAGATGGTACGGATTTTAGATTGGGCCAGAACACACGTAACCTCAAGCATCTTTATTTGCTGGTCGGCGCAAGCGGCGTTATATCACTATTATGGTATACCCAAGTATTTGTTGGCAAAGAAGAAGTTTGGCATTTTTGAACACGATGTGAAAGATCCGTTTAACCCGTTATTTCGGGGTTCGGACGACTCTTTTTTTGCACCACACAGTCGGTACACTGAGGTTCGTAGGGAAGATATTGATTTGGTGAAGGAGTTGACGCTGCTTTCTGAATCGAAAGAAGCAGGGGTATATGCGTTGCAGGCAAGAAATGGTCGCGAGGTTTTCGTAACCGGGCATTCGGAATATGCTCCAGATGCCTTGGATAAGGAATTCAAACGTGATGTAGCCAAGGGGTTGCCCATTGATTTACCGTATAATTACTATCGAATCAATGCCCCGGGTCAATACCCCTTGGTTAGTTGGAGTGCACACGCTAACCTGCTTTTTACCAACTGGTTAAATTATTACGTGTATCAGGAAACGCCATTTGATATTGAAAAGATTGCTTGAAGTATACCCTCAAAGGGCTATACAAATACCGTACAAAGGGTATATAAGAACACTTCAATCGTGACTAATTTTGTTTCATCAAACAACATCCTTTCAACGATGAAAAAATCGGAAAATACATATTCTTTTATCAAATCCTCCCACCGTATGTCCCATACGTTTGACAGGATGCGAATGTGTCGATGTTGTTGATTTCTACTACTACTTCTTCTTCTCTCACATCCTGACTTTTCAATTTTATTTCTTGCATGAGTTTATCGCATGATTGCGATAGCTATGCTCATCAACTAATAGTTACACCCTAATTAAAAATAATATGATAAAAAGATTGATTAATTTGCTAATTGTAGCAATTATTGGCATACCTGCCATTCAGGCACAAGAAAATGTACAGGCCGAAAAACCGTTGATTCCTGTCGTAAAACTAAGTGATAATGTACAAGTAAAACTGGGCGGTTTTGTTCGAGCCGAATACTACCTGGATTCACGCGAAACAGTGGGAGCTGTCGATGATCTGTTCGGATTTTTCCCGGAAAACGAAAAAAAGAACACCGGCGACGGAAAGGACCAAAATGAGGTGGTTCGGCAAAATCTCTCAACCCAAGCTACTCGTTTTAACGCACTTTTTACGGGGCCGGATGCGTTGAATGCAAAATCTTCTGCTTTTTTTGAATACGATTTTTCCGGTGGTGCAGCCACACAGGCCACAACCGGTGCGACCAATTCGGTTGGGCTGCGTTTACGGCATGCTTGGGCAAAACTGGCATGGAAAAAAACAGAAATCCTGATTGGTAAAACGTGGAACCCACTTGCTGAAACGGTTTTCCCCTCCGTTGTCGGATTGCACACCGGCATTCCATTTCGACCTTTTGGCCGTGCCGACCAGCTGAGAGTGACCCTGAAGCCAAGTGCTGAGATCAACATATTGCTGGCAACTGTTTTTCAATCGGAACACAAGTCGTTCGTTTATTCCGATGGAACCATTAATACGGGCATTTCGAATGCCAACGATACTCGTTCCAATCCAATCCCCGATTTGCATGCTCAACTGCACTATAAGAACAAAAATCTGTTTGCCGGTATTGCAACAGAATACAAAGTAGTGCGTCCTGCAACGCAGACAACCGGCACATCAGGTACGTATAACACCGATGAAACAGTTGCTTCTTATGCATTAAGTGCTTTCGCTGATTATAAACAAAAGTTGCTCAATATTAAGGGGAGTACCATCTATGGTCAGAACTTGAGTGAATTGTTTCAACAGGGTGGCTACGCCGTAAAAACGTATGATGCAACGACCGGTGCCCGGACATACAGTGCTTCCAATTCAGTTTCCGGCTGGTTGAACGCAACGTACGGAAATAAGGTGGTGGTTGGTTTGTTCGGAGGCTATCAAAAAAACCTCGGTTTCAACGACAATATCCTTGCATCTACAGCCGGTGGCGCATCCGCATTCCTTGGACGCTGGCAGAATGTGGATCACATTTACAGAGTCGCTCCATCCTTGACTTATAACCTAGGACGTTGGAAGTTCCAAGGTGAACTTGATTACAATGTGGCAGCTTACGGAACAGTGGATTATGCAAACAAAGGAAAGGTAAAGGGCGCAAAAGAAATTGCGGGAACGCGTGGGCTACTCGCTACAACATTCACATTTTGAAATAAATAGCAATAATTTTAAAAAAAATTAGTATGAAAAAGATTGTAAAAACGCTTGCAGTTGCGTTATTGGTTGCACTTTCAGTGGGTGTTCAAGCTCAGACTGGTAAATCACTTACGTTTGGTTTTGCTCCCGGTCCGTATGCGGATCTGTTTAAACTGGGCATTCAACCAGGATTGGAGAAAAAGGGGTATAAAATCGCGGTTAAAGAGTTCACAGACTGGGTAACTCCTAATACTGCATTGGCAAACAGTGAAATCGATGTGAATATTTTCCAGCATACCCGTTATCTCACAAAGTTTGCAGAGGATAAAAATTACAAACTCTCCGGAGTCATAACGATTCCAACGGCCGCATTTGGTTTGTATTCCAAGGCATTAAAGGTTAGAAATGTTCAGGATCTTAAGAAAATTCTTAAAAAAGGCAGTGAGGTTTCTATACCAAATGATCCCACCAACTTGGCAAGAGCGTTGATTTTTCTAAAAAATGCAGGCTTGATTACCATAAAGTCTGACATTGATGTAACCAAAGCAACGGAGAAGGACGTGGCTTCAAATCCTTACGGGCTTGTGTTTAAGCCGATAGATGCGGCTCAATTGCCTAGAACACTTGAAAGTGTTACCCTTTCGGTTATTAGTGGTAACTACGCTATTTCGGCCGGAATTCGACTAAATAGTGCGATTATCCGGGAACGTCTAACTCAGGATATCATCATTACTGTTGCAATAAGAACCGAAGATTTGAACAAGCAGTATGTTAAGGATATCAAGGCGGTTGTTGAATCGTCCGATTTCAAGCGGGTTGTTGAAAATCCGAAATACGATTTTGCACAGTTTGAACGCCCTTCATGGTATACGACAAAATGGAAAATTGCCAATAAGTGAGAATAAAAGAGAGTGAGCCTGATGATTGATTGGAGACCGGAAGTAAGAACGTTGAGTTTTACTTCCGGTTCTTTTGAAAAAATAGTAAGATGATTAAGCTAGAGCATATACATGTTTTTTTTGATAATAGAGGTAAGATTACGTCTGCAGTAAAGAATGTTTCACTGGAAATTAAGAAAGGGGAAGTGTTTGGAATCGTAGGGACCAGTGGTGCAGGAAAAAGTACGTTGTTGCGTACAATCAATTTGTTACAAAGGCCAACTTCAGGCAAGGTTATCATCAATGATCAAGATATTTCGCAACTTAAAGGAGAAGCGTTACGAAAAACCCGTTTGCATACAGGGATGATCTTTCAGCAATTTAATCTGATAAATTCCAAAACGGTTTATGAAAATATTGCCTTCGCATTGAAGGTTGCCGGTAAAGGTAAGGAGGAAATTAACGCCAGGGTACCCGAGGTTTTGGAGCTTGTCGGCTTAACAGACAGGGCCGGTGCTTATCCTTCTACGCTTAGTGGAGGTCAAAAACAACGGGTTGGGATTGCCAGAGCCATCGCCAATAATCCAACGATTCTCTTATGTGACGAGCCCACGTCTGCTTTGGATTTGGAAACCACAAATTCTATTTTGGATTTGTTGAAAGAAATCAACGAAAAGCTGGGAATAACTACGGTCATTATTTCTCACGAAATGGACGTGATTAAGAAAATCTGTGACCGTGTTGCTGTTATGGACGGAGGTGAGTTGTTGGAGTTGAATGACGTATACAGCATTTTTACGCATCCGGTTCATCCTTTTACCCAATCATTGGTCAATCACACCCTAAGCGTGGAATTACCAAACAGATTATTGGATACCTCCAAAAATAGACTGCTCAAAATTACGTATATCGGAATTAAAGCCGAGGATGCTGTTATTTCAGAGGCAGCAAGAATCTATAATGTCAATTTAAATATCCTTCACGGAAAAATCGAATATATATCGAATAAACCATACGGTATATTGGTAATTCAACTGACAGGAAGTCATGAAGATATGAAAAATGCACAGAATTATTTAATAGCCAGAACATTTAAGGTAGAAGAGATCCATGCATGATACAAATTACACAGAGCTGATCGACAATTTGATTGTTGCTTTCAAAGAAACATTTCTAATGTGCGGAACATCACTTGGACTGGCAATTCTGCTCGGTGTTCCCATCGGTTTATTTATTTATGTAACCGGCAAAGGTGTATTTTGGCAGAACAGGATGCTAAATGGCATTGGTGGATTTCTGGTCAATGTGGTACGTTCAACTCCCTTTGTTATTTTGTTGGTTATGTTGATACCGTTTACAACGTTGGTTGTCGGTACCTCCATCGGGCCGGTTGCCGCATCGGTTCCACTTGGAATCGTTTCCATTGCTTTTTATGCCAGATTGGTGGAATCTTCCCTACACGAGGTGGATAAGGGGGTGATTGAAGCCGCGACAGCTTTAGGAGCAACTAAATTTCAATTGGTCAAAGAGGTACTCTTGCCGGAAGCCTTACCTGGATTGCTTCGTGGTCTGACAGTTACAGCGGTTAGTCTTGTTGGATACTCGGCAATGGCAGGCATTGTCGGCGGCGGCGGTGTGGGAGACCTGGCTATTCGTTTTGGTTATTACCGGTATCAAACCGATATCATGATTATTACAGTAATCCTTTTGATTGTTTTGGTTCAGTTGCTTCAAACCTTTGGAGACTATCTGGCCAAAAAAAGTGAGAGAAAATAAATTATACAGTACAACAACATGAGTGGAGAAAGGAAATACTGGGATGAGGCTATTGAAACCCTTCCCAGAGAAGAATTGAATAAATTACAGGTTGACCTGTTGAAAAATCACCTAGCGTTGGCCTATGCCAAATCGGGCTATTACAGGGAGGCCTTTGATCAGGCGGGAGTAAAACCGGATGACTTTCAGTCGTTGGACGATTTGAGAAAGTTTCCATTTACCAACAAGCAGATTCAACGGGAAAGACAGCTGAAGAAACCACTGTTGGGTGATATGGTGGCTGTGGAAGAGAAAGATGTCGTTTTTGTGTCTGCTTCTAGCGGATCGACGGGCGTACCAACACTCAGCCCCTTCACCAAACAGGATTTTACTGATTTTCAGGATGTGGAAAGCCGTCTATTCTGGGCAGTGGGTATGCGCCCTACCGATCGTTATGTGCATGCCCTTAATTTCAGTCTTTTCGTTGGAGGACCCGATGTCATTGGCGCTCAAAATCTGGGTGCGTTGTGTATCTGGGCGGGGACCATTCCTTCTGAACGGTTGTTGTTTGTGCTGAAAGAGTTTCAACCAACCATCATTTGGACTACGCCTTCTTATGCCTGGTATTTGGGTGAGACAGCCAAGCAGCATGGAATTGACCCGGCAAAAGACCTTGCCATCAACAAAATAATCGTGGCTGGAGAACCTGGTGGATCCATTCCGGCTACCCGCGAAGCCATTGAGAAATTATGGGATGCTCACGTGTATGATTTCTTTGGATTGTCCGATATTTTTGGCGCCTGTGCCGGCATGTGTAGTGAGAAAAATGGATTGCATCTGGCTGAAGACAACATCCTTGTTGAAGTGATTGATCCGGAAACACAGACTCCAATTGCTGACGGCGAGCGCGGTGAGTTGGTGTTCACTACCCTGAAAAAGACGGCTCGTCCTCTAATCCGTTTCCGGACAGGAGATGTCGGTTTTATCAACCGGGAAGTATGTGGGTGCGGGAGAACCCACACCCGAATCAACATCACCGGGCGTTTGGACGATTTATTGATTATTTCTGGTGTGAACGTCTTTCCCAGTGATATTGAGTACGTTGTTCGTAACCTGCCGCAATTTTCCGGTGAATACCGGATTACTGCTTTCACCGAAGATTTCAGTACCAAGTTTACGGTTGAGGTGGAACGGGCAATTGGAAATACTGACTCGAAGGAAAGTCTGTCGAAGTTGCTTTCCATTGGGATTAAAACAAGGGTTGGCGTGAAACCCAAGGCGGTCATTGTGTTGGAACAAGATGAACTGCCGCGTGCCACACACAAAGCCAAACGCCTTATTGATGAACGAAAAAAAACGGATTGAGATGCCTGCATTAAGCCATAGAATAGAACAGTTTACCGATTCAGTTATCAGGCGGATGACACGGATTGCGCTTAAACACGATGCGGTGAATCTTTCACAGGGTTTTCCGGACTTTGATCCACCTGTTGAACTGAAGGAAGCGTTGAAACAGGTGGCGCAGGGTAGTATCCATCAATATGCAATTACCTGGGGAGCTACAAATTTTCGGGATGCATTGGCGCGTAAACAATCCAAACGCATGGGCATCGACATTGATCCGGAAACGCAGGTGGTCGTTACGTGCGGCAGTACCGAGGCCATGATTGCTTCAATGCTGGCTGTGACGAATCCGGGAGATAACGTGATTGTATTTTCTCCCTTTTATGAGAACTATGCAGCCGATGCCATTCTCTCAGGCGCGGTGCCAATCTATGTTCATTTGAGGCCACCCCACTTCGATTTTGTCGTTGAAGAATTGGAAGCAGCCTTTAAACAGCATCCCAAAGCGTTGATTTTGTGCAATCCCTCCAATCCAACAGGAAAGGTGTTTACCCGGGAAGAACTCACAACCATCGCCGCGTTGGCTGAAAAATACGATGTCTTTGTTATTACCGACGAGGTGTACGAACACATTGTCTATGAGCCAAACAGGCACGTTTACTTTGCCTCACTTCCAGGCATGGCTGCACGAACCATCTCCTGCAGTTCATTATCCAAAACGTATTCAATTACCGGATGGCGCTTGGGGTATGTCATTGCACCGGCTCCAATTATTGAAGGAATACGCAAAGTGCATGACTTTCTGACGGTAGGTGCAGCGGCGCCGTTGCAGGAAGCAGCCATTGCCGGATTAAACTTTGACGACAATTATTACGATGCCTTACAAAAGCACTACACGGAGCGTCGTGACTTTTTTCTGAGCGGCTTAAGAAAGCTAGGGTTGAAGTACACTGAGCCACAAGGTGCGTATTATGTCATGGTCGATATATCGGAATTTGAAGCGAAGGATGATGTCGTTTTTTGTGAATGGCTGGCCGAAGTGGTTGGAGTGGCAGCCGTTCCCGGTTCCAGCTTCTTTAGAGAAAATGTGCATCATCTGATTCGCTTTCATTTCGCAAAGAACATTGAAACGTTGCAGGAAGCGTTAGACCGATTGGGTACCCTACGTGAAAAAGCAAAACAAAAATACTGGGAATCATGATAGAAGTACGTTGGCATGGACGTGGCGGGCAAGGCAGTTTTACCGCATCCCGCTTATTGGGAGAAGCGGCTGCCCTGTATGAGGGAAGTCATGCTATGGCATTTCCATCCTTTGGGCCGGAAAGACGTGGAGCCCCGGTTCTGGCATTCACCAAAATAAGCAAAGAAAAAATACGGGATCGAAGTGAGGTGATACGCTGCGATTACATCGTTGTGTTGGATGAAACGCTGTACAATTCTTCCTTCTTGGATGAGTTGAAGCCCGGTGGGTATATTATTCTTAACACCGGAAACCCGGCAAAATACGGACGCTCTGTTCGGACAATCGATGCAACGAGTATAGCATTGGGTATATTGGGAAAACCGATAACGAACACAGCTATGTTGGGAGCGCTGATTGGATATTCCGGGATTGTTGCACCCGAAGCCATAGAAGAAAGCCTGAATCATTTTTTCAACGAACCGTTGTTGGGAAAAAACAAGGAAGTTGTCAGGCAATCCTATGAACTTGGAAGAAAGGAGAAGGCAGTATGAACAGACCAGCATTGAAAACCTTGAAGAAACCCTTGCATATCAGGGATTATCCTGTTGGGCCTTCTTTTGAAGCCGGGTTTCTGACTACTGAAAATTCTGGATGGAGGTCTATTCGTCCTGTGGTCGACACCGATCGTTGCATCGGATGTTGGCACTGTTACCTCTGTTGTCCGGATGGCACCGTATTTAAGAACGGCCGAGTCATCGACATCGACTATGCTTTTTGTAAAGGATGCGGAATTTGCGCCAACGTTTGTCCCAAAGAGGCCATTTCAATGGTGCGTGAACATGAATAGACCAGTATGAAACAACAAAAGTTTATATCAGGAAACGAAGCGGTGGCGGAAGGTGTTCGTTTGGCCAGCCCCCATGTGATAGCAGCCTATCCGATCACTCCGCAGACGGTTGTCGTTGAACGTCTGGCCGAAATGGTTGAAGATGGTAGCCTGAAAGCGGAATTTATGCACGTTGAATCCGAGCATTCGGCGTTGTCTGCCTGTATGGGAGCCAGCGCTTTGGGTGCCAGAACCTTTACGGCCACGTCTTCTCAGGGGCTGTTGTATTTGGTGGAATGCCTGCATTATGCCAGTGGCGGTCGGTTCCCCATTGTCATGATGAATGCCAATCGTTCGCTCGCTTTGCCGTGGAGTATATATGGGGATCATAGGGATTCTCTTTCACAATTAGATAGTGGGTGGATACAAATTTACGTGGAAGATGCCCAGGAGAGCCTGGATATGGTGTTGCAATCATTTGCCATAGCTGAACATCCGGATGTGCTGACACCCGTTATGATAAATCTGGATGGTTTTGTTTTGACGCATACGTATGAACTTGTTGAAATACCGGACAAAGAAGCCGTTTCAGGGTGGTTGCCGCCTTTCAAAACCAACTATGCGATGGATTTTGTTCATCCCAAGAATATGGGGTTTAGTTCGCAACCATCCGACAATACGGAATTTAAGTATCAGCAGCACAGGGCGGTGCTGGATTCTATCTCCGTAATCGAGGAGGTGGATGCCTCCTTTGGTACTGCTTTTGGGCGTTCCTATGGCGGTCTGGTTGAAGCCTACCGATGCACTGATGCCGATTTGGTGGTTGTTAGCCTAGGTAGTACAACGGGAACGTGTCGAACAGTTGTGGATGATCTCAGGACAACGGGTTGGAAAGTGGGTGTCTTGAAAATCCGTTTTATGAGACCTTTTCCCGTTGAGGCTGTTTTGAACGCCATTGGGCATGTAAAGGGAGTTGCTGTTATTGACCGGGATATTTCGTTTGGCTACGAAGGAACGGTGTTTACCAATGTCAATTCCGCTCTGTCAAGAGGCCAACACAACATAGTGAAACTTAATTTTATTGCAGGACTGGGAGGTAGGGATATATCCAAATCGACCATCCGAACTATATTTACGAAACTTCAACAAGGAGTGGAGGGAGAACCCGTGAAAACGGTAGAGTTTATCGATTTAACAGTGGACACCGATGAGTAATTCAACACGAATAACAGCAAAGAATCTAACCGACAAGGAATTCTTTTATGGTCATAAAGCGTGTGCCGGATGCGGAGGCAGCGTAGCTGTCCGCTTGGCGCTAAAGGTGTTGGGTGAGAGAACGTTTACGGTTGTTCCGGCAGGATGTATGTCAGCTGTGGGATTCATTTATCCCCAATTGTGTTTTACCAACAACGCCATCATTTCGACGTTTCCAGGCACTGCATCCATGCTCTCCGGTGTTGCTGCCGCAGCTAGGGCATTGGGTTTGGAAAACTATCACGTTCTTGGTATCGCCGGTGATGGAGGCACGGCTGATATCGGCATTCAGGCCTTATCCGGTGCCATCGATCGCCGGGAAAAAATCATTTACTTGTGTTACGACAATGAGGCCTATATGAATACAGGAATCCAAAAGAGCGCACTAACCCCTTACGGAGCCAAAACCACCACCACTCCGGCGGGCCAAAATGTACGCGGAACAGTCACTCAAAAAAAAAATATGTTTGAAATTGTTGCTGCCCATGGCATTGATTATGCAGCCACGGCAAGCATTGGCTACATGCAGGATTTTCTGGATAAGATTCAAAAAGCCTCAACGGTTGAGGGAACCTCTTACATTCATGTGTTTGCACCCTGTCCTACGGGATGGGGAACGCCGATAGACAGTGCCATTGAACTCGGCAAAGAGGTTGTTGACAGCGGCTTGTGGTATCTGGCAGAATACGAGAATGGCACATTCCGGCTGAATAAAAATCCCCAAGAATTTACCTCGGTTGAATCGTACCTGTTGCGGCAGGGGCGTTTCAAACACTTGAGAAAGGAAGATATTGATGGCATCGTTCGATCTCGTGACGCCAAATGGGAACGAATGCGAAGCCAATGGAAAACTAAAACTGAAGAAAGATGACAGCATCCACTATTTTAGAAACAATCGGGAATACCCCCGTCGTCGAGTTAACCCATACAGATACGGGTCTATGCCGACTTTTCATTAAGCTAGAAAACCAAAATCCAGGTGGCTCCATTAAAGACCGGGTAGGACTCTCCATGATCAATGAAGCGGAGAAAAGCGGTAAAATCAAGCCGGGAGATACCCTTTTCGAAGCGACAGCAGGAAATACCGGCATTGGGCTGGCATTGGTATCTCGCTTAAAAGGGTACCATTTGGTGTTGGTCATACCAGATAAAATGAGCCAGGAAAAAATCAATCACCTCCGTGCCTTGGGTGTGGAAATTGTGTTGACGCGTTCAGACGTTGGAAAAGGCCACCCGGAATATTACCAGGATTTGGCAAAGCGGTTGTCGGAGGAAAGGGGAGGGTATTACGTCAATCAGTTTGAAAATTTGGCTAATCCCTTAGCGCACGAAACCACTACAGGCCCTGAAATCTGGAATCAATTGGATCATAAAGTCGATGCCATTGTGGTGGGCGTAGGGTCTTCAGGTACCATTACCGGACTGACCAACTTTTTCAAAAAAGTGTCTCCACAAACCGAATTTATATTGGCCGATCCTAAAGGGTCAATTCTGGCCGATTACATCAATAAGGGTATTTTACGTGATGATGCCGGTTCCTGGTTGGTTGAGGGTATTGGAGAGGATTTTGTTCCGGCTATTGCCAATTTCTCTCAGACGCATGAGGCCTTCACTGTTTCAGATAAGGAAAGTTTTGATGCCGTACGAGACCTGCTGAAAAATGAGGGCATTCTTGCCGGCTCTTCCACCGGTACACTCTTAAGTGCCGCTATTCGTTACTGCCGCGAACAGAAAGTGCCTAAAAGGGTTGTGACGTTGGCTTGCGACAGTGGAAACAAGTACCTTTCCAAAATGTACAACGATTATTGGTTGTTGGATCAGGGGTTGACTGAACAGAAAAAATACGGTGACCTGCGTGATCTGATTTCACGTCGGTTTGAGGACAATGCTGTTGTTTATGCTGTTCCTGAAGATGCCTTAACGGTGATTTATAGAAGGATGAAGCTGTACGATGTTTCCCAGGTGCCGATATTGGACGGAAAAAAGGTTGTCGGAATCATTGATGAGTCTGATTTGCTGCTCGCTTTGTACAGCAAGAAATACCGTTTGGACTCTCCGGTGAGCGATATCATGACACGTGAATTAACCGTCATTCCGTACACCTCTGATAACAATAAACTGGTCGACATTCTGAATTCAGGACTGGTAGCCATCGTTCAAGATCCTGAAGGAAATTTCGAAGGGTTAATCACCCGGATCGATTTAATCAATCAATTACACTTAGCCCAAACAATTTGCTGATTGGGCACAAAAACGAACATATGAGCAAAAATAAGTATGGCTTTTCCACTCATGCGGTGCATGAAGGTGAAGAACCCGATTTCAGGGAGGGCGCTACAGGAGATGTCGTCATGCCCATCCATCTTTCTACCACCTTTGCACGCAGGAAGGTCACGGAGCCGACTTCCGGTTACGAATATACCCGTTCGTTGAATCCAACAAGAAAAGCGCTGGAAACCAAACTGGCCTCTTTGGAGCAGGCACGTTTTGGATTGGTTTTCAGTTCTGGATTGGCGGCAGAGACCACCCTGCTTTTGTCTCTGTTGAAACCGGGTGATCATATTGTTGCCTTTGACGATTTGTACGGAGGAACCAAACGGTTGTTCAATCAGGTTTTCTCCAAGTATGATTATGCAGTTAGCTATGTTGATGCCACACATGCTGACGAAGTTGAGCAGGCCATTACCCCTTCTACCAAACTAATCTGGATTGAGTCGCCCTCCAATCCTTTGTTGAAACTGACAGATTTGAAAGCAATTGCAGCCATAAGTAAAAAGCATGGTCTCATTCTGGTGGTTGACAATACCTTTCTTTCACCGTACTTTCAGAAACCCCTCTTACTTGGTGCAGACATCGTTGTACACAGTTCTACAAAGTACATAGGCGGACACAGCGATGTGCTGGGCGGTGCCGTATTGTTGAATAATGAGGCCTATTACGAGAAGATTCAGTACCATCAGAATGCTGTCGGGGCAGTATTGTCGCCTTTCGATTCTTACCTAACGCTCAGGGGGGTAAAAACGCTGGCGTTGCGTATGGAGAGGCACCAGTTGAATGCGTTGAAAGTCGCACAATTTCTGGAATCACATCCACGCGTTAAAAAGGTTGTTTATCCTGGCTTGAAGAGTCATCCCCAGTACGAACTGGCGAAAGAGCAAACGGCAGGATCGGGCGGTGTTTTGTCTTTCGAGCTTGAAGGGACATTAACCGATGCCGAAACATTTTTGGAACGTCTGCGCTTATTTGCATTGGCCGAGAGTCTGGGTGGCGTGGAGTCGCTGATAGAATTGCCGTCATTGATGACACATGCCTCTGTTGATAAAACCGTTCGGGAAAAAATAGGCATTACGGACACCTTGATTCGGATATCTGTTGGTATCGAAGATGTTGAAGACCTGTTGGCCGATTTGAGTCAGGCTTTGGCGTAAGAAGGAGACTATTTTGCTGTAGGAGTTGACGGTATAAGCGTGATGTGTTAGATGTAATAGTCGGCTGAATCGATGATGCCGGCTCTGAGGGCATATTTAGTAGCTTCATGTACCGAATTCACGCCGATTTTTCGAAAGATATTTTTTCGGTGGGTGGTAATCGTATGAATGCTGGAAAACCGTTCTTGTGCAATATCCTTATTGGTTTTCCCAAGGGCGATCAGACCAAGGATTTCCCTTTCGGAAACCGTGAGTGAGTATTCCTGTTTATCCGGTATGGGTAGTTGTTTGCTCAGTAATTGATTGATAGCTTTGTTGCAGATGAAGCGCTCTTTTTTCAGGGCCAGTGAAAGAGCCGTGCTGATCTCTTCCTTGCTGCAATCTTTGTAGACTACGCTGAAGTGTGTGCACCTGTACAGGTAATTTCGTAGGAAATCGCTGCTGAGTTCTTCCGAAAATAGTACCCAATGCACGTTATTAAAGCGGCTGCTTACGTTGAGTAGGTCTTCTGGTCCGGAAAAATCAAACAGGGTGTAGTCTAGTACAACCACAGCGATATCCTCGGAAGTGAGCCGGGTCAGCAATTCTTTTTTGGAATCAGCTTCGTAAACGGTGCCGCTTTCTTTTATATTATCCAATAGATAGAGTAACCCTGCTCTGGTAATATCCTGCAAATCAGAGAGTATAATTGGTTTCAACATATTTCGTTTGGCTATTATGGATGTCGAAAAGGGTTGGTGCTTGTTGGCTATTTGCGTACGTCCAGCGGTAAAATTACGTTATATTTGTGAACGATGATGCCACATCTATCAAGAATACCCTGAACAGGGTATAACCACCGCTCGCCCAAGGAGCGTTGCAGTGTAGCTGATGCTTTGGGATTTTAGTCGCACTGGTGAAATTTTCAGCAGTCTGAACCGAAGTTGGAAAAGGGCCCCTGCCGGCGGAACGGAAACACCTTCTTGTTTGGGTAAAACAAAAAGGCCCCGAAAATCGGAGCCTTCTGTATAAATTTGGTGAGCGCTGCTTATTTCTTGCTGCGGTCTCCGTAGCGGTTCATAAACTTGTCTACACGTCCGGCGGTATCAACCAATTTGGATTTTCCGGTGTAGAAAGGGTGGGAAGAGGAGGAGATTTCCAACTTCACCAGGGGATAGGTTTCGCCTTCAAATTCAAGAGTTTCTCTTGTATTGATGCAGGAACGCGATACAAAAACGTCACCGTTTGACATATCCTTGAATGCAACGGGGCGATAACTGGTTGGATGCAACTCTTTTTTCATATAATCATGTCGTTAATAGTCTAATAGCGGGTGTCTATACAAGTGGTAAGTTTGTAATGGCCTGCAAAAGTAGGTAAAATAGCTGACTTCCAAAATAAATTATGATTATTTATTCAAAAAAGTCAATTCGTGCCATTTGTTCGCCAAAAATCACTACTTTTGCGGCGAAATTCCGGTAGGAGTTGTTGTCGGATTTAACTATTAACACTTAGCGCACATAATCATGGTAAATTACAAAGAACTGGGCCTTGTCAACACCAAAGAGATGTTCAAAAAAGCCATTGAAGGAAAGTATGCCATTGCGGCATTCAATTTCAACAACATGGAACAGATGCAAGCCATCATCCAGGCCGCTGTGGAAACAAAGTCGCCTGTTATCTTGCAAGTTTCCAGTGGTGCCCGCAAGTATGCCAACCAAACGCTGCTCCGTTACATGGCACAAGGTGCTGTTGAGTACGCCAAAGAACTCGGAATGGAAAAACCTCAGGTGGTACTTCACCTCGATCATGGTGATTCCTTCGAATTGTGCAAGAATTGCATCGATATGGGTTTCTCCTCTGTGATGATCGACGGATCCCATTTCTCCTACGAAGAAAACATTGCCGTGACCAAGAAGGTAGTAGAATACGCCCACAAGTTTGATGTGTCTGTAGAAGGTGAACTCGGCGTATTGGCCGGCGTAGAAGATGAAGTATCTTCCGAACACCACACCTACACCCGTCCTGAAGAAGTGGTTGACTTTGTATCCCGCACCGGCGTGGATTCATTGGCCATCTCCATTGGTACCTCACACGGTGCCAACAAGTTCACACCGGCTCAATGCACCCGCGATGCCAACGGCATCCTGGTTCCTCCCCCCTTGCGTTTCGACATCCTTGAAGAAATCGAAAAGCAAATCCCCGGATTCCCCATCGTGTTGCACGGATCATCTTCCGTACCCCAAGACATGGTAGCCACTATCAACAAATACGGTGGCCAGATGAAAGATTCCATCGGTATTCCTGAAGAACAACTCAGAAAAGCAGCCGCTTCTGCCGTGTGCAAGATTAACATCGACTCCGATGGTCGTATTGCCATGACGGCTGCCATCCGCGAGTTTTTAGCCAACGAACCGACTAAGTTTGACCCACGTCAGTACTTGGCACCGGCCCGCGAATCCCTCAAGAAACTATACTCGCACAAAATCGTCGATGTGCTGGGCAGCGCAGGCAAGGCATAACAACACTGATAACATACAGACTGTGTTCCCTGAAAAGAAGACAGTCTGTTTTTCTTTTGTTAGATCATTTACCATAACAACATATTCGCATGGATTACGCCTTATTTTTGGTGGTGCTGGTTACCAGTCTTGTGATTGTGATAGGAGGTCTTGGCGTAGCTCTTATCCTGGCACCTACTTCCAACAACCCCCAGAAGCGGGAATCGTATGAGTCGGGAATTCCGACGCGCGGTACTTCCTGGATGCAATTCAAGGTGGGCTATTACCTGTATGCGATTCTCTACCTCATGTTTGACGTGGAAACCGTCTTTTTGTTTCCATGGGCAACCGTTGTCAGGGAATTGGGCATGGCAGGACTTGTCAACATCTTACTCTTTTTACTAATTCTGGTTCTGGGCCTTGCGTATGCCTGGAGGAAAGGAGCTTTGGAATGGAAGTAAAGAACATACATATAAAAGGCATTCCCAACGAGGAATTCAAGGACAACGAGTACCTGGAAAAGTACGTTGAAGAACTGCGCGCCAATGGTGTGGGGATCGTCACGGGATTGCTCGACGACATGATTAACTGGGGAAGGTCCAATTCAATGTGGCCTCTGACGTTCGCAACCAGCTGCTGCGGCATCGAGTTCATGAGCGTGGGTGCCGCCCGGTACGACTTTGCCCGGTTCGGTTTCGAGGTAACCCGAAACAGTCCCCGTCAAGCCGATGTCATCATTGTCGCCGGTACCATTGTCGATAAAATGGCTCCCATCCTCAAGCGTCTGTACGACCAGATGGCCGAGCCGAAATACGTGATTGCCATGGGCAGTTGCGCCATTTCCGGCGGTCCCTTCCGCAATTCCTACTGTGTGGTGAACGGTGTGGAGGAAATCATTCCCGTGGACGTGTACGTTCCGGGTTGTCCGCCGCGTCCTGAAGCATTGCTGTACGGTATGATGCAGCTGCAACGCAAGGTGAAGCTCGAGCGCTTCCTTTTTGCCAAAAAGAAGGACGAAACCGAAACCAAGTAAGACAAGACAGATGGAAAAAATCAAAGAACTCGTCCTGGCGAAGGTTCCCGGAGCCTTGGTGGAAGACAAGCAATATACAACCATCACCGTTCAACCGACTGAATTGCGCGCGTTGGCAAACCTGCTGCACGCCGAAGGGTTTGACTTTATGGTGCAACTGACTGGTGTGGATTATGGTGATGCCCTGGGGGTGATTTACCAGCTGTGCAAGTCGTCGGATATGAGTAGCACACTGGTGATGCAGACTGCCACTTCCGACCGTGAGAATCCCGTATTGCCTACGGTTTCCGATATATGGGGATCAGCCCTGTTGAATGAGCGTGAGGTGTTCGGCTTTTTCGGCATCAAGTTTATCAATCATCCCGATATGCGCCACCTCTTCCTAACCGAACGTTGGAAGGGCTTTCCCCTGCGCAAAGATTACGACGCAAGCCGCGCCGCCAACCCCATCGATGTGAAGAGCTATGATATGCCTGAATACAGTTCGCGCTGGATTCAAGGCCCAAATGGTTTGGAAGAACGCCGGT
>Ga0302288_1000283_pt1 | contig 43735 bp, 41 predicted proteins | sample III_Fen_N1_1_FD_194549 | JGI IMG/M metagenome (GOLD analysis project Ga0302288, IMG submission 194549) | Peat permafrost microbial communities from Stordalen Mire near Abisko, Sweden - III_Fen_N1_1 | ecosystem: Environmental > Terrestrial > Soil > Wetlands > Permafrost | place: Sweden: Abisko...
TGGAATCTATTCCAGTTGGTTGAGTTATCCCTTCATTGGTTGCTCCTCAGCAGAGCCAATGTCCGTTTCACTCAACAAAACAAAGTTAATTATTTTTCACTGACACAGTTTATCGAACAGACCCTTATCAGTAACTTTTAAACGATTCATACACATTGTTTGCTTCCTTCCCTACATAGGTAAATGACCAAACAACATTGTTTGCTTCCTTTTCTATCTTGTTCGCTTCCTCTCCAAAGTAGTTTGCTAAGCAAACAACATAGTTTGGTCTCTTTCCTATGTTGATTAACGACCAAACCATCTTGTTTGCTTCCTTTCCTATGTTGTTTGCTGACCAAACAAGATGGTTTGCTTCCTTTACAATGTAGTTTGCTAACCAAACAACATTGATTGCCGAGCAAACAACATCCCTAAGGAGTTTTGCTATCTGTTTTGGTCCTTTCCTATTGTTTGATGAGGACTATATAAAATGTAACAAAAGTATAAGGATGTATATCAAAAATATTGTTAATTATTTTGATGTTTTTAAATAATTTAATATTTTTGAAATAAATATAGAATAGGAGAAGGATTTATTTATATGCCGATATCGGTTCATAAACATAATAATATGGAAGGTATTAGCCCGTTTGTGGTAAACAGAAAATAATAACGTAAGATTACAATACAATGGACGAGAAAAAGAAACATCTTAAGACATTTAAAGCGTTTTTGGATGAAAGAAAAAAAGCTGAATCAACAAGAGCTGAAAAACCAGTTGATTGGGAAGCAAGAAAAAACAATTGGCTTAAATCTGTTGACAATCTATATAGTATCGTTGACCAGGTTATTGTGAAAAGTTTTGAAGATTCAGGATTTAAAGTAACAAAAACAAAAGAGACTGTAAGACTTTCCGAAGAATATATCGGTACATATTCAATAGACAACTATTATATTAAAGCCGATACTATTCAAATAAAATTCTTTCCCATAGGAACAATAATAATTGGTGCATCGGGCAGAGTAAATATGGTTCTTCCAAGCGAGACAATAAAACTGGTTTTACAAGACTGGAATACATGGAAGATTGTTTCGGGATTGAGTAGCAGCATGAGACTCGTTGACTTTAATGAAGAAAATATTGTAAAACTATTTCAAGAAAACGTATGAAAAACATATCTCCTTATATCAAATCATTTAAAGAAATATCGGAGGAGTATGAATTTGCCTATACAAATATAGAGGTTAAAACAACATACTATAATAGACTAATTGCTAAAGGGATGAATGTTCCATCGGCTGGTGCATATTATAGATTTACAACTCTAACAGAAGCTAATGAGATAAAACAAAAACTAAAGGTAGAAATAGATAGAAAATATACTCTTGAACTAACTGGTTCTTTTGAAGCAAAACTGGTTTATTACTTTAAATATATATTGAAACGGAAACATCGTTTATATAAATCTTTTGAAAATAATGTTTCTCCAAGGGTTCGACATGGTATCTCTCATCTAATGTATCATCATATATTGGCAATTTGTAAAAAGGAAATGCAACCAATAGATAATATAGCATATTCTAATTTTAAAGATTTAGTTGAATTTCGTAATTGGCTGGCACATGGGAGAGGTTGGAATTTGGATCCTGTTTTTAAAAAATATGATTTTGAATACTCGTATTTAACTATTGAAAAAATAATTTCACTAATGCCAAACTTTCCCGATAAACTAAAATAGATGTCAGTTGCAAACAAAGACTTAAAAACAGCTTGGTATAGCTTAACAGAAATATAAACCAATCGCAATTTAGTTCTACATATCAGTGATACATTTTAAAAATGATAATAAACATCGTATTCAATTTAAAAATAAACTATAAATATTAATAATTTAAACCTTAAAACTATGTCGTACAGGAAGAGAGGAGCTTCTCCAGCTGTAGAGACCGCTCAAAACCGTATTACGGGTATTGAGCAGTTTGCTCCAAAGTTTGATTTTGGTAAAGAATTTACCAGTGTTATCTATCAAAGTAAAATTGATAAAGTAAAAATCGGTACTCAAACGTACAACGGCTTACTCACAAGTGCCGATGCTGCGGCTTCGCAACTTGATATTGATGAAGCCGATTTGAATGATTACAACTCGCGTCTGCTCAATTATGTCGGAAGCCAATATGGTTACGATAGCATTGAGTATGGTCAGGTTGGAGGCGTTCGCACCAGCGATATCAAACACAGTGGCGGACGTAAAACAACATCAAGCAAATAGTGCGGTTGTTTACTGCTTTGGTCAGGAGGTGACATCTTTTTTTAAGGTGTCACCTTTCTTGTAAATGAAAGAGTTGGCTTGTTAGGGAAAACGCATTTAAAGTTATGATAATCGAATTGGGCTAAAAGCCCATCCGTCAGACATATTTTAGACCGTCGGATAAATCCGACGGCAATGAAATTCTCGAAATGATGCTTTTCATTGCCGTTTGGCTTTAGCCAACGGTTTAAAATAGACAGAAAGATGCTTGGCTTTAGCCTTTAATTTCTTAAATGCGTTTTCCCTGGTTTGATGGTTGGGTATTGAGGTTTATTATGTACTTTTGAGTTGATATAGATGGGAAATATCTGTAAGTGTGAATGCTAAAATATTAGTGGCAAGTGTAAAAAGATACTCCCGATTGAACTTTATAGAGAATTTGAATGTTGATTTATGAACGATTAAAAGCATAGATTATGGCGACAATTTTAAAATCAGACCAAAGAGAATTTCAAGAGAATTCAAATAAGATAGATAATTACAGAATATTCACAGACATTTCAAGGATAAAAAAAGGGATAAATCCACAAAATTTAAACTTTGATTTAAGACAATTAAATCAAAGCCAATATTCCACCCCCTATCATTTTCATAGATATGCCGAAGAACTTTTTATGATTATTTCTGGTTCCGCAACATTAAGAACTCCAAAAGGATTAGAAATAGTTAATAGTGGAGATTTGATTTTCTTTGAAATGGGAGAAAAGGGAGCACACCAATTATATAATCATACAACAGAGGTTTGCATTTTCTTGGATATAAGAACTTATATCGGATTTGATGTTTGTGAATATCCCGATTCGAATAAACTATTTATAGCTCCTACTTATGAAGTATTTGATAAAGACTCACAAGTAGAATATTTCAATGGAGAGAAGAATATTATTGAAAAATGGAAACAAATTGAAAATAAAAAGGAATAATATCAGCCATCAGCATGCTGGAAAGTACTCGTTTACTTGTTTCCTTACGTGCAAATCAGTCACTCGCTTTTTGCATTGTTTTCGATAAATAATTGTTCACAGTGGTAGACCATTATATTCCGCAACAGCTTAGTAGTCATATTATGGAAAAACGATATTCATTGATTGTTTTACTGTCATTTTTTACCTTTATAACTTCTGCCCAAAAGGTTAAAATCAAATACTTTTTATATTCATATACTACTATAAATTATTCTCCTTCAAGTTTGGATAATAATGATCGGGATTCAGCTATTGAGGAAGAATTGATTTCTCAAATAGATACTTCAGACATCGTTGGAGATTATCGTACGGAACAAACAATTATATATCCTCAAATCTATGGAATGAAAAACAAATGTTTACAAGATTCCTTAAACTCAAAATTTAGATTTGAATTAGAATATAGTTCAGGCAATGAAATCATTCATACGTTATATGTTGATTCGGGATTATCGCCAAACTTTACAGTTGATAGTTCAAAAATAAAAACTATTCGAAGGTTTAACTCAAAACATTTTCCCGATGAGTATTCCGCCTTTTATACTTGTACAACATTATTTCTTACTGATGACCGTTTCCTTAGTATATGTACAAGAGAAGAAGAAGAAGGGAATCAAGCGGCTCATCCAAATTTTTCCGAAGATAATGGTACTATAGATCTAACTGATGGTGGAATTGTATGTCTTGAAACATTATTTAAAGGTAATTATCTTGATGAGATAAGAAGACTTATGAAAGAAACAAGACTTGAAGAAGATGATACAAGTAGCTGGAATAAGAGTATGTGTACACCAAAACAAGATTGGATAAATAGAATAAACCCAACAACAGGTGTAGCAAAAATAACAACAAATTCAATTACGTTAAAAGCTGATACGAGAGATTTTGGATGTCCGGAAGTTGCAAGGGATATAATGACGATTGATATTCCATTAATTAAACTTGATAAATATAAAAAGAAATAAACTACAATTGATACTGTTTAGAAATGTATATGGATTGAACGTTTTAATGTAAGAACCTTCACGTAAATAAGAGCAAACAAAGAAACCACGAATCCTGCATTTGCCGGTTATATCAGAAAGCGATGAATCTACATGTATCGCTTTCTTTGTTTTTAGGTAATGCGGTGGTTTGTCCCTTGTATCATTGTTATATTCCAATTAAAGGAGTTGCTCACAGAAAAAGAGATTTGATGGTCGGGCTTTTCATTTTATTCTATAACTTTGAATCAATATATATGGGAAATCTATGATCGTGGGAATAAATAAATCATAGGTAAGCATAAAAAAACCGTACAGTATATGGGACATTTAAGAGAGTATTACGAAAGAATTATAAAACTCCAGGAATCAGAATGGGAATTTATTGCTGCACATTTTGACAAAAAAGTATTTAACAAGAACGAGATAATGACAAAACAGGGTGAGACTGAAAATTATTTATCATTCATCGAATCGGGGCTTGTCCGATTTTATATTCCCAACGATGAAAACGAATTGACGTTCAATTTTAGCTTTGACAAAGAATTTACCTGTGCTTACGATTCCTTTTTAACCCAAACACCATCTGAATATGAATTGCAAGCATTAACAGAAACTATTGTCTGGCAAATTTCATACAACGATTTGCAGAAAGTATATGCTCAAACACATGCTGGAAATTATTTAGGACGATTTGCTTCCGAGAAATTGTTTTTAGCAAAGAGTAAACGTGAATTATCGCTGCTTAAATATAATGCCAAAGAAAGATATTTACGACTTTTTAGCGAGCAACCCGATATTTTAAAGTTTATCCCGATGAAATATATTGCTTCTTATATTGGGATTACACCACAGGGTTTGAGTAGGATTCGTCGACAAATTAGTTAACATAGGTTCATTGACTGTTTGATTGATTCTTTAGAATTTTGCGATGTAAACTAAAGAATTAACAAATATGAAATTATCAATTTTATCATTGGGACACGTTATTCTAAAAGAAAAATGTGAAAATACTACTTCCGATTACCCAAATCTCGACCAATTGATTAGCAATATGTGGGAAACAATGCAAAATGCAGATGGATGTGGATTGGCTGCATCTCAAGTAGGAGTACCAATCAGACTTTTTATTGTTGATAGTACGTTGAATTATGAAAACTTGGAAGAATCGGAAAGGCAGGAATATTATGATGTCAACGATAAAGGAATAATGGAAACATTTATTAATGCTCAAATAATTGAACGATCTGAGCGTTGTTGGGATAATAATGAAGGCTGTTTAAGTATTCCAGACTTATCTCAATCGGTAAACAGACCGTGGACAATTACAATAGAATATTTCACTCCCGATTTTAAGAAACAAGTCAGAATATATAGTGGTGCAACGGCAAGAATCATACAACATGAATATGACCATACTGAAGGAATTTTATATCTGGATCATCTGAAACCTTTAACCAAAAGACTTATGGAAACAAAACTAAAACGGATTGTAAAAGGACAGATTAAAACAAAATATCCAATGAAATTTATAAAAAACAACAGCTACTAATTCTTGGAAATGTATTTGGGCTTAAACCATAATGTGAATACTAATAATCAAAGAGGCTTCACATTTTTTTAAGGTGTTACCTCTCTTGTAAATGGAAATGTTGGCTTGTCAAGGAAAACGCATTTAAAGTTATGATAATCGAATTGGGCTAAAAGCCCATCCGTCAGACATTTTTTAGACCGTCGGATAAATCCGACGGCAATGAAATTCACGAAATGATGCTTTTCATTGCCGTTTGGCTTTAGCCAACGGTTTAAAATAGACGGAAAGATGCTTGGCTTTAGCCTTTAATTTCTTAAATGCGTTTTCCCTGGTTTGATGGTTGGATATTGATGTTTATTATGTACTTTTGAGTTGATATAGATAAATGAAATAGCCATGAGCAAAACGTGTACACCATGCGAGGATGTTTACATGACGTATTTCATCTAACAATTAAAGACTACTAAAAATAGAAACAGATGAAAATTAAAATTTTGGTTCTTTTCACACTTATTTCGATGTGTTCGTTTTCTCAGTCGATAAGTAAAATTTCGCTTTGGCCCAACCCGATAACAAAGTCAACAGTTACTACACAATTTAATGTTAGTTATGCTGATTCCATTTCTTTAAAAATATATGATTCATGGGGAACTTTAAAGTTTAGCATTTTAAACAAAGAATTATTAAAAGCCGGTACATATAAGATAGAATATTTTTTCCCGACAGACTTGCCAAGTGGAGTTTATTTTTTAATACTTCAGAGTAGTGACAAGCAAATAGGAGCTAATATAATATGTGAAGGAGTAACCGGCTTAATAAAATCAACAAATATCACCTATATTGATTCTATTAAGGTTTTTGATACAATAAAAGTCACCATTAAAGATACCACCAGAGTATTGATAATTGATACCTTGAATTGTGTTAAAACAGCTACAAGTTTGAGAAATTATGAAACATTTCCATCGACCGAAAGTTTTATTGTTCACGATAATTTGACAATTAGCTTTTCAGGTGTCGATAATCTTATGCTTTACGATTTGACAGGAAAGTTTATTTGCCGTTTGCCAATCAATAGCAACGTAATTAGTTTACAAGATTTACAGAATGGAATCTACGTTGGCTTATTTTACGAAAGCGGAGATATTATTAAAGTAGCCAAAGTGATAAAGGAATAAACTACTGTTTATAATACGTATGAATTTCGAAAAGCGATGAATCTATATTTATCGCTTTTCTTGTTTTTAGGGAATGCTGTGGTTTTGATTGTTGGTATTTGTAGCATTTGTCCGATATATCCACGTCTATGTCCGTTTTGTCAACATCTGTCTATGTAAGCATAGTTACCTTTGTTTAAGATATTTATAAAAGACAAAGATTATGTATAGAAGATTATTTTTTTCAGTATCAATGATACTTTCATTGAGTTTGTTTTCGCAAAACCCAGTTGCCGAAAATGGTCAATTGCAGGTTATCGGTCATCAGCTTTGTAACGAACAAGGCAAGCCGTATCAGTTGAAAGGGATGAGCATGTTTGGCTTGATGCACTATCCCCAGTGCATTACAAAAAAAGGATTTGCCGTCTTACGCGACGATTGGAAATCGAATGTGGTGCGGGCAACCATATTTGTAGCCGATTACAGTAATTCTGACAACTATAATCAAAATCCAAAGTTCAATAAAGATTTAATAGATAGTATCGTAAACTGGTCGGAGAAACTGGGCTTGTATTGTATCATCGACTGGCATGTGCTCAATCCGGGCGACCCAAATGGACCGGAATATAAGGGAGCCGATGCTTTTTTTGAAGAGATGTCGACCAAATATAAAGGGAAAAAGAACATCATTTACGAAATATGCAATGAACCCAATGGACAAAAAATAACATGGGATTCCATTGCAAAATATTCAAATAGGATAATGCCGATAATTAGGAAAAACGATCCTAAAGCTATCATCCTTATTGGTACACCCGATTGGTGCAAACAACCCGATTTAGTAGATACATCAAAATTGAAAGACAATAAAAATGTGATGTTTACATTCCATTTTTATGCAGCATCGCATCAAGCTTGGTACTCAATGTTTGTTAATCAAATTCATAGGATTCCTATATTTGTGAGTGAATGGGGAACGCCAAGTTATAATGGCAATGGTACTATTGATACGGTGTCAAGCAATTTATATTTAAAAACGATGAATCAACATGTTAAAAATAAAGATACCGTATCAATAAGTTGGTGCAATTTTAGTTATGCCGATAAAAACGAAACGGCTTCGGCATTAAAACCCGGAAGTTGTTACAGCGGTTTGTGGAATAATACAACACAAAGCGGCGAGTATATTAAATACTGGATAATAAAAGGAGAAGCACCAATTGTTCCGGTTACATTGGTTTCCGAAATAGATTCAAAAAAAGGAATAGAGTTCAGTGTAAGTCCAAATCCTGCTACCGGGAACATGACACTTTGTTCAAATATCGATGAAGATGTTACCGTGCATGTTTTCAATCTATCGGGCGATGAAGTATTAGCCACCATTACTTTTAGAAAAAACATTACCGTTGCTATTAATCAATTGGTTCGAGGAACGTATATTCTTTACTTCAATGCTAAGAATATACGTGATTATCGATTTTTAATAAAAGAATAAAGATGAATCTAACGGCTTTAACACCTTGTTGTGTCGATCACTATCCGCAACTGCAAAAGTCTTTTATGGGAGGTAATTCATTGAATGTTGCCTCAATGTGGAAATACTTGAATCCAGATGCAAATGTGTCGGTCATTACCTGTTTGGGCAACGACCCAAGCGGGGAAATGATTCATAGTTATTTAACAAAAAAAGGTATTGATGTTTCGCGGGTTTATGTGAAAGAAGGTTCAACAGCCAGCAATCAACTTAGAGTGGATGAACACGGCGAACGTTTTGGGATTGAAGGAACATGGCGGGGTGGACTGTACGAAACGTTTCATCTTTCGGAAGACGATTGGACATTTGTTGCACAACAAGATGTTATTGCCATGCCTGCCAATAATCCTAATTTCACAGAAATGGTAAAGAGGAAGCATAGCAAACAAGTGTTAGTTGTCGATTATCTTGATGTTGATAATACTATTCCAATTGAAAAGACTATTGAATATACCGACATTGCTTTTATTACAGCTCGAATAGGTGTTTTGAAAAAGTATCAGGAACTAGCATCGGCAAGCGGTAAATTGTTGGTTGTAACCCTTGGAGCCGATGGTAGTTATGCTTTTCATAATAATGCGATGTATCATCAATCGGCAATACCAATACCTTATGTTGTTGATACTACTGGTTGTGGTGATGCTTATCAGGCGGCATTTGCTTTGAAATATATGCAAACCGTAAATATAACAGAATCGATGAATGCCGGAGCTGAAGCTGCATCAAGAATAGCACAAGCTTGGGGTGGAGTAGGAAAAATAGAATAAATAAATTATAGTAAAAACAATGGTATTATGAAGCATTTACTAACGCTCATTTTATGTTTGCTTTTTCGGGTACATAGTATGAAATCGCAAAGTTTTCCATTTCCTCAGAATGTGAAATATAAATATGGTTACATATCTCGGAAAATATCATACCTCGACGCTAAGTATGAATATCTTAATTGGAAAGAACGATTTGTAAAACTCTGTGGTAATGACGAAGCCCGGGTTGTGGATATACAAGCAGGAAAAGAAGTAACCCTTTCCGAAGGAATAGGCTATGGAATGGCTATTGCCGCTTATATGGGTGATAACGAATTATTCAACAAGCTGCTCAATTACAATCTGGCACGTCGCAATAGTCATGGACTTATGAACTGGCAATACAATGAGTGTTCAACAGGCGATAATAAAAAAAATGGAGCTACCGATGGTGATTTGGATATTGCAATAGGCTTGGTTATTGCTTCAAAACAATGGTCGGATAACAATAAGTATAAAAGAGAAGCCCTGAAACTAATAGATAGTATTCAAAAATATTACTTTACCGAATGCGATGGAATAATAGTTCAAAAACCGGGTGATTATTTTGGTGGTTGTAAATGCACGAATCCTTCCTATTTTTCACCTGCTTATTACAGAGTATTTTCAAAATGTAAAGAAGAACAAGGCAATAAACAAGCAGCAGCATTTTGGCAAAAAGCAGCTGACGATAGTTATAGTACATTGCTTAAAAATGCAAATCAAAACACAGGATTAGTATTTGCATGGACCAATAGAGATGGAGGAAATCCTTCGGAATGTTATTATCAAGTAACAGGTTCAGGAGCATTTAATACCTACCAATACGATGCTTGCCGAACGCCATGGCGAATTGCCATGGATTACCTTTGGTGGGGAAATACACAAGCTGAAAATTGGCTTAAGAAAATAACAAGATTTGTTAATGCACCACTTTCAAATCAGATGGACAGAGTTGGAAATGATTGGTATGGAGCCGGTGGTATCAGGAATGTGGTTGATGGATATTATCCGAACGGATTGCGAAGAATAGGTTCCGATCAAGGCGAGTCGGGACAATGGCATTCTATCCCATTTGTTGGATCTTTTGCCATAGCTTCAATGTCAACAAGTCAGGCTGATGTAGATGAATTCATGACCGAATTTGCTACCCTTAAAGGTGATTGTTATTTTGATGCTTGTACTGGAGTTTTGTATAAACTTCTTGCAACCGGAAATTTTTGGAATCCTTATGATATGTATACAAAGCAATAATAAATACTAAACAAAATAGGAAAATGCCATTCATCATTTGGAAAAACAAAAGCATTTCATCTTTGCCTATAATGTTTTCTATTTGTAAAATAAACGAAATGAAACGTCCGATATCATATATTCTGGTATTTTTGTGAAATAAGACATATATTATGTTACCTCAAAGACAGAATATGATGTAACGATGATTACAAAATATGATATTTTGGTAATCGCCTTCGAAATATTTATTTTACGACCTAGTAATAAATGTTTACTTTTGTAGTAATCAAAAATATTTTGAGCTATGAACAAAACCGTAACCACATTCGACTACGAAGAACTTGTAAGAATACTTGAAGAAACCGACGATAAATATGTTTTCGAAAAAGTAAACATTGTTCCCAAAGATGAAGATTTACGTGATCGTCTGTTGAAATATGCAGAATGCGAAACGATGAACCGCAAAGCCGTTCTGGGAATCGACATCTATAAATACAGCTCATTTAAGGAATTTGAACAATCGTTGATTCCCTTTTTGTTTAAACTGCTATTTCGTGAAACAATAGAAATGTGTTTCACTAATCATAAATTCTTTTTTCAAAAGTATACCAAACAAGAGATTGAAGATAGTTTTATCAGCACCGGTGATGGTGGATTTGTAATATTCGATATCCCACTTCATGCACTGCTTTTTGCATGTAATTTTTCGATTGTTTTAAGAACCCATAATGCCTATCACTTTTATCCCAAGCTTCGTAATATAATTGGAGGAATCAGCATCCGCTATGCAATAACCTATGACCAGATATTCTATTTTGACAAAAGTCATTATGGAACAGCAATCATCAATAATGCACGTATTCTTAGTCGCGACAATCTGAACCGATGTTTGATAGATCAAAACGTGTATCGATGGTTTACCACAAATGTCGATGGTTTTGAAAATCTACAGATTCTGACAATTAGTGATCTGGCAAATATTTATGATTTTCAGGGTAGTTACGATTACAGCATTCTGAAATCATCGCCCGACGCAATATTTGATGAACAACCAACCCGCGAACATGGAATTATAAATTCAGATGTACTGAAAATTGGAGAAATACATTCCAAAGAAGCAGTTTTGAATATTTATAATGTCCATCTCCAGGTTACCGCTCATTGGCAACGGAAAGATATGCGAAAAACAATAACCATCAGTTTGGGTAACCTCAATACATCGCATTTGATGTAGCTTTGGGTAAAACACTTTTCTGTATTATCAGCAATACTATTTTTCACCTTTGTAAAACCATTTAGTATGGAAGATTCAATTGAAATAATGTCGCCGGTTGGTTCACACGAATCGCTCATGGCTGCTATTCAGGCAGGAACAGGATCTGTTTATTTTGGAATTGGGACATTAAACATGCGATCAAAATCATCGGTAAATTTTACAGCCGCCGATCTGAAAGAAATTGTTGAACAATGCAAACCTCTTGGCATAAAAACCTATCTCACCATCAATACCGTGGTGTATGAAAATGATATAGAAACAATGCGGGCAACGGTTGATGCAGCAAAAGAAAATAATGTTACAGCAATCATAGCATCCGATATGTCGACCATTATATATGCACGAAGTAAAGGTGTTGAAGTGCATATATCAACACAACTGAATGTTAGTAATAGCGAGGCATTGAAGTTTTATGCTCAATTTGCCGATGTCATTGTTCTGGCACGTGAACTCACATTGCCACAGGTAAAAAGAATTCATAAAGCCATAGTCGATGAGCAGATTACAGGACCGAAAGGCGAGTTGGTTCGTATCGAAATGTTTGTACATGGGGCATTATGTATGGCTGTTTCGGGTAAATGTTATCTTAGTCTGCATGACAATAATCATTCGGCAAATAGAGGTTCATGTTTGCAAATGTGTCGCCGGGCATATACGGTTACCGATAAAGAAACCGGCAAACAGCTTGATATTGAAAATGAATATATCATGTCGCCCAAAGACCTTTGTACTATTGGTTTTGTTGATAAATTGATTGAATCGGGCGTTTCTGTCTTCAAAATAGAAGGAAGGGCTCGAGCCGCCGAATATGTAAAAACAGTAACCTCATGTTATCGCGAAGCCATTGATTCATATTTTGAACATACCTATACCTCCGAAAAAATAGAAGAATGGAGTAACAGACTGGTTTCGGTTTTCAATCGAGGTTTTTGGGATGGTTATTATCAGGGACAACAATTGGGCGAATGGAGTGAAGTTTATGGATCGGCGGCAACGATGAAGAAAGTCTATATTGGCAAAGGAATGAATTATTTCTCCAATCTTGGAGTTGCTGAATTCCTGGTCGAAACGGGCGAATTAACGGTTGGCGATAAAATACTAATTACCGGACCAACAACCGGAGTCATTGAAATGATGGTAGAAGAGATTCGTGTGGATTTGAAAAAGGTTGAAAAAGCAGTGAAAGGAGAACGTTTTTCAATGCCTGTTCCCGAGCGAATCCGTAAAGCCGACAAATTATATAAAATGACTCCGGCGTAATAATGCCGGTGTTGTAAATCTCTGTTTTTTCAATACCTTTGCCATGCAAATGGTCTCATAGTTCAACGGATAGAACTACAGTTTCCTAAACTGTCGATATGGGTTCGATTCCCGTTGAGACTACTGAATACAAAAACGCTCAAATATATTTTGGGCGTTTCCTTTTTCAAAAAACCAGGGCTTTACTAAAAAGAGATAATCATCAAACAGAGTTGTGGAGAAATAAGTTATTATAGATTTTTACTTTGGAAAACTGGTTTTACGATAAGTGCATCTTTTACAACTTCGGCAATATCTCTGACATCAACATGATTCCCTTTTGCAAATGTTCGTTTACATAAAGGACATGCCGTTACAAGCATATCGGGTTGCGATTCCATCAATGTTTCTAATGCTTTATCTCTGATTTGTGTGCGTTGAGAGTTTTGAATCTCAAAATTACCAAGGCTTCCGCCACAACAAAGAGCTTTTTCTCGTTCCTGTGACGATGTCCTTAATGTTAATACTTTATTGAGAACAGCTCGTGGTTCATCATAAATAGCAGCACCGCGGCCAAGTTCGCATGGATCGTGATAAGCCGCAGAAAGAGGCAGTTTTTTTAAATCTATTCGTTTTTGTTCAATCAAGTAATTGATATATTCCGAATGATGCATCACTTTTATCTTAAGATTATATTTCTCTTTAAAGACTTTATAGCAGATCGGGCATGATGTAACCAGCAATTGTGCATTGGAATGATTAATGATTGACCGATTGTGGTTCATCAATTGCAAGGCTGCGTTATATTGCCCTGCCAACATCAACGGACGTCCGCAACAAACGCCCTTGTCTTTATCCATGAACCAGTAATTTTCGCCGGCAGCTTCAAAGATGGCTTTCATCGATTTAATGACTCTGGGAGTCAGATGTCCCATACATCCGGCAAAGTAGATTACTTTTGAATATGATGGAGCAAGTTGTTTTTCAAAATTATAGGTGAATTTATTTTTGATGTTAAACTCCTCGCGTTTGGCTATTCGCAAGGCATTAATATCTATTCCTACAGGACAGGCTTCGGTGCATCGTCCACAAAGCATGCAATTATATAGCGTCTTGGAATCGATGCTGTTATTGCGAACCGAACGAATGAAATAGACCGAAATAGGTTTCACAATCTGAGCATCGGGAAGTTGGCAACGGTCAATACATAATCCGCAACGTGAACATGAATATACTTCTATTTCCGAAACACTTGAATAATATTTACGGGTTTGTAGTCCATAGTTTTTAAGAAAGATCAACACTACTTCGGTAGGAATGTGCATGTAGCGTGAAATGGGTAAGGTTATAAAAAATAGACCTAAAGATAATGAATAGAGCCACCAAACGATGTTATCAATGTGTTGAAGTGGAAGAAAACCAACCATAGCCATTCCCAGAGTATGAGTCATAAAGCCACCTGAGTCATACAATCCGCTGGTGATACTTTCGGCAAGCAATCGAAGCGGGAAAATCATCCACAGAGAATATAATGCAACACGGTCGCCAAGACGAAGCTTGGTTGTTTTCTTTAATCCGTAAAGGCTCGATTTTACTCGTTTAAACAAAGCTAAAGCAACTCCCGACAGTACCACAAGTAATAGAAAATCCATTATATGAGGGAATAGTGACGATCCCGGATAATGATGTGGTGCCGGCTCAAAATACCGGAAAAAGACAGGATAATATGGAGCGTTAAATCCTCCGCCAGTAAAAAATTTTACTTCGATATCGCCAACAATGATAAGGAGAAACCATCCAAAGGCAAGGCTCATGTGCATGTAACCTAAAAGTGGGTTGCGACGAAATATTTTGCGATGCAGTAAACTTTCCATAAAAACCTCTTTCAATGCTGAAAGTGTTTTCCATGTAAAAAGTCCTTTCCCGATCTTTTGACGTTCGCCTTTTTCTATTTTAACAATCCAAGTTATAACAGTATAAAGGAATGTACTCATAAGTATGAGTACGCCTATACTAAATGGTAATACAAAAAACTCAAAGTTCATTTTCATTGATTTTTGTCAAAGCTTTTTTGATATTTAAAATTACGTTTCGAAGATTGATGCCTCGCGGACAAACCAAGCTGCATTTGCCACACAACATGCATTTATTGATTTCCTTTTCCAACTCATCGGACACTCCACGGCGGATTAACAAACTGAGTTTGCGAATATTGAAATCAAGAACATTTCCTGCACTGCAGGTGGCTGTGCAACAACCGCAAGACATGCAAATATTAAAAGATGGTTCTTTTTCCAAGACATACATCAATAGACGATTGTCAAAATGATCAATATCAATGTAGCGTGGCTGTTGAACCGTAAACCCGAAATTTTTCATTCTTATATGATATGTTTAATTTGTTTTCAGAACAGACGAACCATTGTTATTTCTGTAAATAATTATCTATCATAACCGCCGCTGAACGTGCATCGGTTATTGTTTCATTGATTGTCATTGGGCCGGTACATGTTCCAGCAACGAATAATCCTTCAATAGAACTTTGATTGCTTAAAATATGTTCGTCTTTTGGCTTTAAAAATTGCCCCATTCGTTGTTCCAGTCCAATTTTTTTGCCTAGATCGGCTGTCCCGCACGAAGGTTCCATTCCCGCAAGTAATACGATAAGGTCTGTTTTCATTTTTAATGGACGTCCCGACAGAGTATCTTCCGCTTTTATTTGCAATGAACCATCCATGTTTTCAGCAGCTTCCGACAAACGTCCGCGAACAAATTGGATTCCCCATTTTTCTTGAGCTTCGCGATACAATTCTTCGAATCCGGCACCAAACATCCTGAGATCAATATAGAAACAAATGATTTCGGTTTTGGGCAAACGTTGACGTAATTCGATGGCTTGTTTCACACCTGTTACACAACATACTTTCGAACAATAATGGTTTCCAGCTTTTTCGTCGCGTGATCCAACGCAATGGATGAATGCCACGCGTTTTGGTTCTGTTCCATTTGTTGAGGTAATTGGCATTCCCGACTTGAATCGTTTTTCTAAATCGCCCGAGCTGATTACATTGTCGTAAATTCCATAACCAAATTCTTCCTTACGGCGAGAATCGAATAAATCATAACCTGTAGCAATCAAAACCGCATCAGCATTCATGGTCATTCCCGAAGCTTCAACCGAAAATGAACCATTTGTTTTTTTGATGTTTTCAACGTTGATGTTTTTAACCGTTGAAATGCGTGGACTATCTATTCGTTTTTCTAAAAAATCAATAACTTCTGATGCATCACGAAGTGTTGGGAAAAGTTTATGCCAATTGGCGACATTGCCACCAATTGTTTGTTGACGTTCTAAAATGGTAATGTTATGTCCGCGTTCGCTCAGCGAAGCCGCAGCTTCCATTCCGGCAATTCCTCCGCCTATGATAACTACTTTTTTGTTGGTCATATTCTTGTTGTATTTTTTTATAAATTAAATGTCGAAGTCATTGGTTTCGAAAGTTTTTTCCCGTGAGGTCCGTCGTACTTTTTGTCGGGATCGTAGGGAATGCCTATTTTGTCCAAAATAGGTTCGCAACCTACCTGATGCACCTGCAAACCAATATCCCAAGGGTCGAAACCAAGCACCAGACCAGCAACTTCTTCGAAAGTAAAAACTGGTATTCCATGTCCGTCCTTGCCATACACTTTACCTTCCATTTCGCTCAATGTATATTGCCATTTGTCAAGAAACATTGGACAGCCTGGACAATTTGTGATAATCATATCGGGTTGATATGGTTGCATTGATTCGAATTTTTTCTTAGAACTTGTCAATGAATAACCTCTGTTTGCACTTACTAAGAATTGACGGAATCCAAAACCACAACAATGACGACGTTCGGGATAATCAACAATTTCGCCACCCCAGTCTTCAATCATTCCTACTAAAACATGAGGATATTCGGCACCTCCAACACCTTTTGAGGGGAACATCTTGGCATAATGACAGCCTATATGTTCAACGACCCGTAAAGGATTCCCGGTGTGTTTGTCTATTAGTTTGAATTGAGCTTTTGCTGCAATTTCTTTCCGAAATTTATAAATTACATCGCTGGCATGGGCAAGATTTTCGGGAACTTCAAATGTTCGACCTGTTGCTTCTTTTAGAAGTTTACGTGTCTTTTCTTTTATTTCGGGGAAATGGTGCCAGGTATCCATGATTTCGGTATACAATCCGAAAGATGTAATGCATGAAGGAACCAGATTTGTGTATCCCGATTCGTTCATTAATGAAAATTGGCGGGCAACTACGGTCATTGTTGTTTCCAATGGCAATAAATCGGAGTGATAGCCAATACCTGTACACGACGTGTGACATGGATGTTCGAAAACGTCTTTGCCCAATATTTCTCGCATTATTCGCAAAAATGTGGTCTCTGCTCCAGGAAAGAAATTTTGTCGGACACAGCTCCGAACATAATAATATTTGTCATCTGCTATTTCTTTCTGGTAATCATTCCAAATAGCTTTTTTGCCTTCGAGTATCATAATGATGTGTGATTCTTTTCTGTTTTTAAATAAATGTGACTTATATACTCGTTAGCAAGAGAATCATCAAGTTTGAGGTTCATTTGCTGAGCCTTTTGAGCCGATATATTTTCAATCTTTTCGAATCGATCGAGAGCTCCGGATGTCTTAAATATACTATTGAGTTCAGCTAATGCTTCATCGGGAATCTTACGTAATATACCTGGTCCGTCGCCTTGATAATTGGCTCCAAGGCGGGCAAAAACATCACGATAGTTATCCTGAATCCAGTCCCAAACAGGTCCTTGTTCCGGGTGTAAATCGGTTCCGATGCCTTCAAGATATAGACAATAACCTTTAGTGAGCATCCAATTACCTATTGTCCTTTTTAAATATAATTGCTGACGACCTTTTTCCGATTCCGCGAAATAGCCTAATTCTTGTGAAAGAGACCGAAGGGCTATGATGATTAAACCAACGGTATTTCCTCGTGGACAGCGTGTCTTGCACGACATACATTCACCACAATACCAAATGGTTTCGCTTTTAAGTAAAGCTTCAATTTCGTCATTGTCTTTCGATTGAATAGTGTCGCAAATAATGCGTGGATCATAGTTGTATATTTCGGCAGCCGGACAAATTGCGGTACATACTCCACAGTTCATGCAGGCATGTAAGCCTTCTTTTATTCTAACATCTTGACTCAGTCTTTCAAACAAATTATCCATAAGTCTATTCCTTTTTTAGAGAACCCAAAGATACTTTGATTTACAGGTAAATGTTTCCGCTTTAAAACTGCTTTTGCATACGCACAAATACCACCGCTGTAGATCTTTTTGAAATACTTAAAAAGCAGGTTAATTATTTACAATATGTGCTGTTTTTATAAAATAGATTCCAGTTTTTTTTTCTAAATAAAAAGTGACTCTTAGATTATGCTTTGCATCAACCTTAATTTCTGATCTAAAATCATTTCTTTCTTTCTTTTCTTGACTTAATTTAATAAAGAAAAATGCCTCAGCTATTTTTTCTATTAACTCTTTTGGATTTACTAAATTCCATTTTTTACTATTATTGGGAAATTGTTTACCACTAAGAGTGAAATGTTTAAAACAATGAAAAATTCCGCCAATAAATTGAAAGTTATTATTTTGATCTGTTTTTAATTTTCTAAATAAATCAATTCTCAATATTTTATTTTTGACTTCAAAATTTTCAAATTCAAATATATAGCAAAATTGTTCCTTTCTTAAAAATTCAACAAAACTATCAAAATCTATATTTGCTTGCGTAACTTTAAATATTGCATTTATTACATCTTTTGCATTTTCTGTTACAAATTTTTCAGGGTATCTTTTTAATGCAATCTCTAGATTTTCAATTATAATATTATTAAAAATCACTGTTGGTGTCATATAAAAAAGCCTATTATCAATAATCATTTTTTGATATAAATTTACAGGTGTACCAACTTTTGCGACGTTTATCTTTTCATGATTCATCAACTGTATAGATTTCTTCTCTAAGAATTCTTTTATAATTTTATATTCTTCCATTGTATCTTTTTTATATGATTGTCTATCATTTTAATTCAAATTTAGTCAATCTTTTAGAATTGTTGATAAATTCTAAAAACACGAAAAAATAGCCTTGAGCTTTTTTGGTACTTTTGTAAGTCAATGCAGTAAATTTGATTAAAACATGAGTGATTTGAATACCAATCCAGTAAATAACAGCGACTACAACGATGATAGTATAAAAAGTCTGGAATGGAATGAGCATATTCGTCGTCGTCCTGGAATGTATATTGGCAAATTGGGTGATGGTTCGTCGTCCGATGATGGAATTTATGTGTTGTTAAAAGAAGTGTTGGACAATTCCATCGATGAATTTTTGATGGGATATGGTAAAAGTATTGAAATTACCATATCAGAGCAAAGCATTACCGTGCGAGATCATGGACGAGGGATTCCGCTTCGGAAAGTAGTTGATGTTTCGTCTAAAATTAACACCGGAGGTAAATACGATTCAGGAGCTTTTCAAAAATCCATCGGATTAAATGGAGTGGGGATTAAGGCTGTAAATGCTTTGTCTATCAGATTTATAATAAAGAGCTTTCGCGATGGAGAAGTAAAATCTGTTGAATTTTCCAAAGGGAATATTGTAACAGATAGCAAGATTGGGAAAACCGAAGAGCCAAATGGGACACTAATCTCATTTATACCCGATTCCGAACTTTTTCCCCATTATCGTTACATTCCTGAGTATGTGGATAAAATGCTTCGAAATTATGTGTATTTGAATACAGGTCTTTCAATTAATTTTAATGGAAAAAATTTCTATTCGAAAAATGGATTGCTCGATTTGTTGAAGGAAACAATGGGAAAGGTTGAACCTCAATATCCTGTAATTCACCTTAAAGGCAATGATATAGAGTTAGCCTTTGCTCATGGCGACGAGTATGGCGAAGATTATTACTCGTTTGTAAACGGGCAAAACACAACTCAGGGAGGAACGCATCTTGTTGCATTTAAAGAAGCAATAGTTCAAACCATTCGAGGTTTTTACAAGAAAGATTTTGAACCGGCTGACATTCGTCAATCAATAGTTGCGGCTATCAGTATAAGAGTCCAAGATCCTGTATTTGAATCGCAAACGAAAACCAAATTAGGTTCAAAAGATGTTGGACCAAATGGACCAACGGTAAAAAATTTCATAAACGATTTTATTAAAAATACACTCGATAATTTCCTCCATAAAAATCCTGAAACAGCAAATGCTATTCTTAAAAAAATTCAGGATTCGGAAAAAGAAAGGAAGGAAATCGCCGGAGTTCAAAAAATAGCAAAAGAAAGAGCAAAAAAGGTAAATCTTCATAATAAGAAACTTCGCGATTGTCGAGTTCATTATAATTCAAATCACGAAAAAAGAGAAGAAAGTTGCATTTTTATTACCGAAGGAGATTCTGCAAGCGGTTCTATTACGAAATCGCGAAATGCAAATACTCAAGCCGTTTTCAGTTTGCGAGGTAAACCACTTAACACGTATGGGAAAACCAAGAAAATCGTGTATGAAAATGAGGAATTTAATCTTTTACAAGCTGCTTTAAATATTGAAGAAGGAGTGGATAACATTCGTTATCGCAAGATTATTGCAGCAACAGATGCCGATAGCGATGGAAAACATATTCGACTTTTGTTGATAACCTTTTTTCTTAACTTCTTCCCCGATCTAATTCGTAAAGGACATGTTTTTATTCTGCAAACACCATTGTTTCGTATCAGAAATAAGAAAAAAACAATCTATTGCTATACCGAAGAAGAACGTCAAAGTGCAATGATAGAACTAGGCCCAAATCCAGAAATAACACGATTCAAAGGTCTGGGGGAAATATCACCCGATGAATTTAAACATTTTATTGGTCCCGATATTCGTCTCGAACCCGTTATTCTCGATCGTGAGAATTCTATCCATCAATTGCTTGATTATTATATGGGCGATAATACTCCAGAACGTCAAAATTTTATTGTAGACAATTTACTTATAGAACTCGATAAAGTAGAAGATAATGAATATGTTAAGGCAACGTCTTAGTTCTAAATTTTAATTCATCATTATTAATGAAGTATCTGTTCACGATTTTATTTTTCGCAAATACCCTTGTTGCATTCACGCAAAATAAAACCTTTGTCGATTTATATGAAAAACGAGACTATGAGAAATTAATCAAAAAAGCTGATGCTCAGATAACAAAAGATCCATCAAACCTTGATGCCTATTATTATAAAGCTCTGGGGCTTTATGAGGTAGCTTTGTTGCCCGAACAATATGCCCAGGTTACCGATAATCCTTTGGAACAATACTTGCAAACCCTTTCGAAACTTCGCAAAAATGATGAAGGTGAGACGTTTATGAAAGAGCATAAAGACACCATTAAACTGATGCGTAAATATGCTGAAGATATTGCAAAAGAGATGGTTAAAACAAATAAAACCAAAGCAATACATCTCTATAAACTCATCTATAAAATCTCAACCGACGATATCAATTCTCTTATAACAGCCGAAATATATTTAAAAGCTGATGATATCAATTCTGCATTTCTGGAGATCGATAAAGTTTATGCTTTCGACAAAACGAATGGAGCCGACAAAGCTCTTACCCAAGCACCTATGTTTATGATGAACCATTGGATGTTTAAAGATTTATTTGTCATTGCTGAAAAATATTCGAAAAAATATCCTCAAGATTCAGAAATAGGTCAATCTTTTTATAAAGGCATAAAAGAATCAATCGATACCATGTACGATTATAAAGACAAAGAACTGTTTTATGAATATTGTCAAAAGGCTGTAAAACTCTATCCGGCAAGCGAAGATCTGAGAAATTATCTTATAAAAAAATTCATGTCGCTGATGAAAAAATCGGTGATTGAATACGATAAAATAACGACAATCAAGACTTGGCGTGATACCCTGCTTTTACGAAATGTCTTTAAATATACAGCACTTGCTAATAGCATTGTCTCCGATTCGCAATTTGTACGATATGAAAGTAAAATAGAAGATAAATACTTGATAACCATACCTTATAATCGAATAGGAATGTTCCGTGATATCTGTCGTGATGTCGTAAACAAAGCTCGACAGACGGCATGCAAATGTAGAGATCAAAATTTTTCAGAAACCGACACGCTGGCATGGAACGAAACCCTCGAAATAATAGCTCGTGAACATGCTAAAGATATGTTCGCCTTTAATTATACCGATGTGAAGGATAAAACAGGGAAAGAACCCAAAGACAGGGTTGATGAAACTGATTTGAAAGCCTATAAACTCAATACATTTGCAGGAGTTCTTTTTTCGGGAGCCATAAAAGTAGATGAATGTGAAAGTGCAGGCTATTCAATGATAAATGTTCAAAATGCCTTGGATCTCAAGGAATTGGTACAATCAGTTATTCAAAAATGGAGAGCCAGTAAGGATGGTGATTGTGAAAAATTGATGAACTACGAATATAACAATTTTGCCATGGCAACTTTCGGCGATCGTTGGGTGTTAACTCTGGCTAAGGTTGTAACCATTCAAGACAAATAGGTACAAAAAATCAAAGTAAAATAAGATCTGGTATTTGGCCGTAAATACCGTATAGTATGTTTTATTAACATTAGGCGATTAGATCGCAACAAAGCATCCATCCCTTGTGATGAACAAATAATATAGGAAGAGTTATGCTGAATAGTAAAAAATGTATACATTTGCATACCAAATGGTATGATTTGTAAAAAATGAATTCTCGTCGGTTTATAATAAAAACAGCATTAAGTCTTTTTATTGCAAAGAGCTATAAAGCTGTAACCATGAATGAACTTGAAAAGGCAACGGGATTGACAAAAGGAGCCTTTTATCATCATTTTAAAAATAAAGAAGAAATCTTCATTGAAGTTATAGATACCTATTATCTTTCAATCGATTTGTTTGATAATAAAGAATTGTTAACAACAGGCACACTTCGTCAAAATATCGATTTCCTCATAAGTAAAATTGAAGCTCAAATAGTAAGCCTTAAGGAATTTACCAAAAAGGAACTTTTCGATCCTTATCTCTTTTTATTAATAATAGAAGCTCGAGAATATTATCCCAATTTTATTGAAAAAGCAAAACAAAAGGAAATGCTATTGTTTCGCAAATGGGAACAAATTATTCTACGAGCGAAAGAAAATAATGAAATAAAACAAGATTTGGATACAAATATCATTGCAGAAAATATCAGTGCGATAGGAGGCAGTTTATTGAGTCGCGTTTTTAAACAAAAACCCTTCGATTACAGTATTGCAATTCTTAAATTACAATTTGAACAGTATTATTATTTAATAAAAGTCTAAAATTGTTAGAGATAAGATACTTTTTGGTATCATAATAGGTGGAATAGGGTATATATTAATCAAAATACGTATATTTGTTCTCTTGATTTGATCAAATAATAAAGGTAAGTAATATGGCAGAAAATAAACACATTGAAGATAAGGCACGGGCATTTACAGCATCGCAAGAAGTAAAAAAAATGGGAATCTACCCATACTTTAGACCGATAGAGTCTGAACAAAATACAGAAGTTTTGATAAATGGAAAACGAGTATTAATGTTCGGATCAAACAGCTACTTAGGATTGACAAATCACCCTAAAATTAAAGAAGCTGCCAAAGCTGCCATAGATAAGTATGGCTCTGGCTGTGTTGGTTCTCGATTCCTAAATGGGACACTTGATCTTCATGAAGAATTAGAACAGAAATTAGCCAAATTTGTTGGGAAAGAAGCTGCTTTGGTTTTTAGTACCGGAATGCAGGTCAATTTAGGAGTCGTCTCAGCAATGGTTGGACGAAATGAATATATTATATTAGATGATTTAGACCATGCTTCAATAATTGATGGATCAAGACTTTCATTTGCTAAATCTGTGAAGTTCCGTCACAATGATATGGCTTCTTTGGAATCTGTGTTGCAACGATTGCCTTTGGCAGATGCAAAGTTGATTGTTGTCGACGGCATATTCAGTATGGAAGGTGATATTATAAAATTACCAATAGTCAATGAATTGGCAAAAAATTATAATGCTTCAATAATGGTTGATGAAGCCCATTCGCTTGGTGTTTTAGGACCTCAAGGAAGAGGTTCAGTAGCTCATTTTGGATTGACAAATGATGTAAGTCTAATAATGGGGACATTCAGTAAATCGTTTGCTTCTTTAGGTGGGTTTATTGCTGCTGATCAAGCAATAATAGAATATTTAAAACATAATGCACGATCTCTAATATTTAGTGCAAGTATGACACCGGCAAGTACCGCAAGTGTTTTAGCTGCATTGGAAATTATTCAAAATGAACCAGAACGGATTGCACGTTTATGGCAATTAACAAATTATACAATATCGCTGTTTAAAAAATATGGCTTTGATATTGGAGAAACCCAATCACCGATTATACCAGTTTATGTCCGTGATGATATGAAAACATTCCAGTTTACCAAAATGTTATCAGATGAAGGAGTGTTTGTTAATCCAGTAGTATCACCTGCAACACCAAGCGATGCCTCGCTCATCCGTTTTTCATTAATGGCAACCCATACTGAAGCACAAATAGACGAAGCTCTTGGGAAAATGTATAAGGTTGCATGCAAACTCAAAGTTCCATTGTTGCAAGACCAAACAAAAAGTATATGATTACTCTAAAAACTGTTACATCAAAATCAGATTTGCGAGCTTTTATTAAGTTTCCCGATATTTTATATAAAGATAATAAGTATCGAGCCACACCAATTCATCGTTTTGAACTAAATACACTTGATAAAAAGAAAAATCCAGCATTTGAATATTGTGAAGCTGAATATTGGTTGGCATATAAAAATAATGAAATCGTAGGACGTATTGCCGCAATTATCAATCATCGCTTTTGTGATATCTGGGGAGCAAAAAACGGTCGGTTTGGCTGGATAGATTTTATAGATGATGAAGAAGTCTCGAAAGCACTTTTAAATCAAGCTGAAACGTGGCTCAAATCGAAAGGAATGGAAGCTATCCAAGGTCCGTTGGGGTTCACCGATTTGGATATGGAAGGAATGTTGGTCGATGGATTTAATGAATATGGAACAATGGCCGTTATTTATAACCATGCATATTATCCTCAACACATGGAAAAACATGGATATCAAAAAGATGCCGATTGGGTTCAAAAAGAATTAAAAATTCCAAAGGAAGTTCCTGAAAAACTGAAAAAGTTTTCGAAAATTATTGCTGAAAAATATAATGTTCATCCATTAAAAGTAAAAAGTGCAAAAGAGTATCTTCCTTATGCACATAGTATGTTTAATACTTTAAATGAGGCATTTAAAGATCTATATGGATTTGTTCCATTAAATGAAAAACAGATTGAGATTTACATCAAAGATTTTTTCTCGGCAATTGTTCCTGAATATGTTTGTTTCGTCGTAAATCAAAAAGAAGAAGTTGTCGGTTTTGGAGTCTCTATGCCATCGTTAACTCAGGCACTTATAAAAGCAAAAGGGAATTTATTTCCCAAAGGAGTATACTATATCCTTAAAACGTTAAAAAACCATGATATTATAGATATGCATCTTAATGGAGTTCGTCCTGATTATCAAGGCAAAGGAATTCACTCTATTTATTATGCTGAAATGATGCAAACATATATTGACAAAGGAATAAAAACAGCGATAACAAGCCCACAGCTTGAAACTAATAATCGAGCTTTGATGTTATGGGATGGTTATGAACAACGCGACCATTTGCGTAGAAGAAGTTATATAAAACAATTGTAAATATTTCTGATGGGGAAAACAGTTTTAATAACTGGAGCAAGTGGTTTTATTGGTCGTTCTTTGATTAACGAAGCATTATTACGAAAATATGACGTGTATGCAATGGTACGGAAGTCAAGCAAGGTAGATCATTTGGCAGATAAACCAATTCAACTTATCTCTGTAGATTTTTCCGATAGTTCTTCAATAGCTCGAATATTGAGTGAATTGCCCCCATTCGATTATATTATTCATGCAGCAGGAGTAACTAAATCATTTATTAGTGAAACATATTATAAAATAAATGTACAGTATACACAAAATTTGGTAAATGCTATTGTGCAAAGTAAAAATATACCTGAAGTATTAATGTATTTTAGTAGTCTGGCTGCTTTTGGATCAGGAAATGCCGATTCGTCGATTCCTGTAAAAAATGATGACATACCGAAGCCCATCACTAATTACGGTGTCAGTAAACTTAAAGCAGAAGAGTTTGTACGAAATCAGACCCAAATTCCGTATATCATACTCCGACCGACAGCTGTTTATGGTCCGGGAGAAAGAGATATATTTCAGAGTATTAAATTAATGAATTATCATTTTGACTTTAACATAGGCTTTCATAAACAATATCTGACATTTGTATATGTGCAAGATTTGGTGAATGTTACATATAATTTACTAGAATCGAAAAACAGGAATAAAGCATATTTTGTTAGTGATGGTGCGATTTATACAAAAAAGGATCTTGGTTATTATGTTGAAAAGAAATTAAACAAAAAGGTGTTTCATATACCAGTACCGTTGTGTTTGGTTCGAATTATAGCATTCTTAACCGAAACCATAGGAAAAATCACAAAAAAGGCAGCAACGGCACTCAATTATGAAAAAGTCAAAGAGCTTGCAGCAATTAATTGGAATTGCGATATTGATCCTTTGACGTTAGACATTGGATATAAAGCAATGTATAATTTAGAATGTGGAGTAAATCAAACAATTGATTGGTATAAAAAAGAAGATTGGTTATAATAAATAGTTTAAATAGTTTTAAAATGAAAAAAACAATTGAAAGTCCAGAAGGGAAATTAGGTGTTTTACTTCCGGGAATGGGTGCAGTAGCTACAACTTTTATGTCTGGTGTTTTGGCAGCAAGAAGAGGGCTAGGGCAACCAATTGGTTCATATACTCAAATGGGGTCAATACGTTTGGGAAAACGTACAGAAAATCGCAAACCCAAAGTAAAAGATTTTGTGCCATTGGCCGACTTAACCGATTTAGTGTTTGGTGGTTGGGATGCTTTTGATGACAATGCCTATAAAGCAGCAATCAAAGCGGGAGTTCTTGAAAAAGATTTACTTGATAAAATAAAGGGTGAACTTTCTGCTATAAAACCAATGAAAGCTTGTTTTGATAAAGCCTATGTGAAAAACATAAAAGGCAAAAACATCAAAAAAGCAAAAACGAAGATGGAATTGGCCGAAGAAATCATGAAAGATATGGCTCAATTCAAAGCTGACAATAATTGTTCTCGTTTAGTTGTTGTTTGGTGTGGGTCTACTGAAATTTATATTGAAGAATCGGCTGTACATCAAACAATAGAATCTCTTGAAGAAGGCTTGCGTAATAATGACAAAGCCATACCACCAAGTATGATTTATGCTTATGCAGCTATCAAAATGGGAATTCCTTTTGCTAATGGAGCACCAAACCTTACGGTTGACGTTCCTGCAATTATTGAATTGGCTAAAAAAACAAAAACCCCAATAATGGGCAAAGACTTCAAAACGGGACAAACATTGATGAAAACCATTATTGCACCAGGTTTGAGAGCTCGTGGATTAGGTGTTAACGGTTGGTTCTCAACAAATATTCTAGGAAACCGTGACGGCGAAGTTCTTGATGATCCAGAAAGTTTCAAAACTAAAGAAGTCTCGAAATTAGGCGTTCTGTCTACAATCTTTGAACCAGAAAGTAATCCTGAACTGTATGGCGATTTATATCATAAAATCCGTATCAACTATTATCCTCCACGTGGCGATAACAAAGAAAGTTGGGATAATATCGATATTTTTGGCTGGTTGGGATACAAAATGCAGATAAAGATAAATTTCTTGTGTCGTGACTCAATATTGGCAGCTCCAATAGTATTGGATCTAGTATTATTTATGGATTTTGCAAAACGTTGTGGATTGTCTGGAATTCAAGAATGGTTATCATTCTACTTTAAGTCGCCTCAAGCAGCTAAAGGTCTAAAACCAGAACACGATGTTTTCAAACAACTTATAAAACTCGAAAATACATTGAGATATCTAAAAGGAGAAGATTTAATTACTCATTTAGGTCTCGATTATTATGAGGATTTGGACAACGATAAATAAAACGTTTGCCACAGCATTCGGCTTAGGACTATCGCCTGTAGCTCCCGGAACAATGGGAGCTTTGGGAGGTGGTTTTGCCGGATACTTTATTTATACATATTCACAAACTCCCAATATTATATTGGGAGTTTTAATAATAATCGTTACTGTTTTAGGTGCTTTAAGCTCTAGAATCCTAGAGTTGGAATGGGGAGAAGATCCTTCTAGGATTGTTATTGATGAGGTTGTCGGAATGTGGATTTCAATGCTATTTCTACCTCACAATTGGGAATGTTTTGTAGCCGCATTTATTCTTTTCCGTTTTTTTGATATTTACAAACCACTTTTTATAAGACGAATGGAATTAATAAAAAATGGATGGGGTGTTATGATGGATGATGTGCTAGCTGGTGTTTATTCAAATATTTTACTTCAAATAATGCTTATCGTTTTTAAACAGTTTTTATTTAATTGAGATCCGTGAAAAAACGATTAGTATCAAAACGATTTATAAAATCACAGATTAATTCAGCGGTGTCTACATTGGTTGATTTTTCTGTAACCATATTGATGAAAGAATTTATTGGTATATGGTATTTGCTTTCATCTGCTTCGGGAACATTTTTGGGAGGATGTTGTAATTTTACACTGGGGCGTCTCTGGGTTTTTAAAGTAATTCCCGAAAATAGAATCAAAATGATGATCCGTTACATTTGTTTTTGGGCCATTAATTTTTTACTTAATGTTGGATCGGTTTACCTTTTGACAGAATATTTGCATATTAACTATGTGATTTCAAAAGTAATGGCAGCATTGATGTTTGGAGTTTTTGTAAATTATTATCTCCAAAAAAGAGTTGTCTATAACGTTTATCTTGCATAAATGACAAAAGGAATATATATATATCGGTTTTTTATTTTGTTGATAATCAGCTTTATTTTGTCGAACAATGCATTGTTTGCTCAAAAGGTTAAGGCTGCAACAGTCATCAAAGGTGCAATAATTGATGCTGAAACAAACGAAGTTGTTCCCTTTGCAACAGTCTCGTTTGTTGGAATTTCAGTTGGAACACGCTCAGATGATGATGGCACGTTTGAATTGGCTTCGTTTGATGGAACAGATAAAATTAAGATTGTCTGTATTGGGTACGAAAGTCAGATAGTGCATGTTGACAAAGGGAAAAAACAAACAGTCACCATTAAATTAAAATCCAGTACTAAAGCAATTGACGAAGTATTTGTTCGTCCTAAGAAACAACGATATAAAAAACGAGATAATCCATCAATAGATCTCATAAACCAGGTTATAGCCCATAGAGATAAAAATAGGAAAGAAAATCTGGATTATTATGAATATGAAAAATATGAAAAGCTGTTGTTTGGACTTAGTAATATAACAGAAGAGTTTCGACAACGTCGAGCATTTCGGAAATTCCAATTTATTTTCAATAATCTAGATACCACTAAAATACAGGGTAAACAGGTTTTGCCAGTTTATTTAAAAGAAAGTCTTTCAGATTATTACTATCGTAAAACGCCTAAAACCACCAAAGATGTTTTAAAAGCTAATAAAATGGTTGGGTTTGAAGGATATGTCGACAATCAAGGATTAAGCGATTATCTCAAATATCTCTATCAGGATATTGATATTTATGATAATAATATAATTGTTTTAACAAATCCATTTCTGAGTCCAATTGCAAGTTCGGCAACAACATTCTATAAATATTTCATTGTCGATACCAGTTATGTGGGCAATACAAAATGTATAAAAATGTTTTTCTCGCCATATAATAAAAATGATTTTTTGTTTCAAGGCTATCTCTATATAATGAAAGATAGTAGCTATGCCGTTAAAAAGGTTGATATGTACGTAAACAAAAACATCAATCTGAACTGGGTTAAAAGTTTGCGTTTAAAACAAGAATTTAACAATATTGAGAATCATGGCTGGATGCTTACTCATGATGAAATAGATATCGATTTTGGCGTTTCAGAAAATAGTACAGGGCTTTATGGTCAACGTGCTGTTTCTTATAGTAAATATAAAATAAATCAGGCTAGACCTGACAGTGTTTATGCCGGTTCAATGAAAGATGAACCAATGCATGAAAAACCCGACACTTTTTGGGTTGCACATCGGCATGTCCCCTTGGAGAGAACTGAAGAGGGAATTTATGCAACGATGGATAGTGTAAAAAAGGTTCCCGCTTTTAAACATACAATGAGCCTATTAATGCTTTTAATTGCTGGATATAAGGATTTTGGGTATTTCGAAGTAGGTCCGGTGAATTCATTTTATAGTTATAATCCAATAGAAGGTTTTAGGGGGCGTGTTGGAGGACGAACAACCCCAAAGTTTAGTAAAAAGATAAATTTCGAAACATATCTTGCGTATGGATTTAAAGACGAAAAGGCAAAATATTATCTGGGTTCAACATATTCGTTTACACAACATTCTATTTATGAATTTCCGGTAAAGTCTTTTAGAGTATGTTATCAAAACGATACTAAAATTCCCGGGCAGGATTTGCAGTTTATTCAAGAGGATAATGTTTTACTATCTATAAAACGAGGTGTAAACGATAAATTATTCTATAATAAAACGATAAAATTTGAATATCTAAACGAGTTTGAAAATCATTTTTCATTTACCACATCTTATCAGTTTAATAAACAAACACCGGGAGGTAATTTGTATTTTACTGATTCATCTTATTCAAGATATTTTAATACAGTTCCGTATATCAATGTTTCGGAGTTATCATTGACGTTGCGGTACGCTCCACACGAGAAATTTTATCAGGGAAAGCAATTCAGAATTCCCTTAGCTTCTGAGTATCCGGTATTACAACTGCAATATACACTTGGTTCAAAACTTATTGGTAATGACTATAATTACCACATGTTTAAAGCAATGATAAGTCGCCGTTTTTATTTTAATGTGTTAGGCTATTCCGATGTTATTTTTGAGGCAGGTAAACAATTTGGACGGGTTCCGTACCCGTTGTTGATGATACATCGTGCCAACCAAACGTATTCATATCAAATAATGTCGTATAATCTTATGAATTTTCTTGAGTTTGTTAGTGACCAATATGTCTCTTTAAATGTTGATCATTGTTTTAATGGATTCTTTTTTAATAAAATACCACTATTAAAGAAATTGAAATTCAGAGAAGTTTTTGCCTGCAAAATCCTTTATGGAAGTGTAAGCAATGAAAATAATCCTAAATATCATCCTGAATTATTCAAATTCCCGACAGAAAAGAATGGCACACCGATAACCTATACACTCGAAAAGGAACCTTATATAGAGGCAAGTGCCGGAATATCTAATATATTCAAAATGTTCAGAGTCGATTTAGTAAAACGGTTAACATATCTCGATCATCAAAATGTTTCAAGTACAGGAATAAGAGTTCGATTTAAACTTGATTTTTAAAAAATATAAAACTATGAAAGCACGTGATATTGCACAACAAATTATTTACAAGGTCATTGATCCTTTTGTAAGGTTTCTCATTAAGTTGCACGTTACTCCTAATGTCGTGACAACTATCGGGTTCTTTTTAAACATAGTTGCTACTATTGTGTTTGTAAAGGGGGCAGAAATCTGCCATCGTAACGATTTATCTTATATCGGTTGGGGTGGAGGAATTATTCTGATTGCCGGATTATTCGATATGCTTGATGGTCAGGTTGCTCGTTTGGGTAATATGTCATCAAAATTCGGGGCTTTATACGATTCAGTTCTTGATCGCTACAGTGAATTGGTTATGTTTCTTGGAATCTGTTATTATCTGGTAGCACATCATTTCTTTCTCAGTTCCTTATTAGCTTTTATTGCAATGATTGGTTCTATGATGGTGAGCTATATACGTGCTCGTGCCGAAGGTCTTGGTATTGAATGTAAAGGAGGTTTGATGCAACGACCTGAAAGAGTTGTTACTATTGGACTCGCCGGTTTGATTTGTGGAATCGTTTCGGCGTGTAATAATGGGAATCATAGATTTTATGTTAGCTGGCTTCCGTTTGAAGTTTTCGAAACCATCTCAATATTTACGATTCCAATTGGCATCGTTGCTATCTTATCCAATTTTACAGCAATTAAAAGACTTCTAATTTGTAAGAAAGCATTAAGCTAGTTTATTCAAAAACAAGGAAATGAAGAGAGTTTTTCCCATCCTGACAATTCTGTTTGTCTTATTGGTTAATGGATATTTATTTGCTCAAACACCAAAACCTGGTGATAATTATCCGGTACCTCCCAAAACGGCTAAATCGTTATTTTATGTGCAACGATCGCATAACAAAAATACGATTGTTTATGATCTCAATATTTTACCCGATGGGAAAATCGATCAAGAGGCTCCCATCCATCCATATTGGATTCGTTATGAAGAAGGCGGTGTCACTCAAGAACTTTCGTTTATCCAAAGAAAATATTGTTATGGATTGGATTATGAGGTCATTGATGCTTCAAAGGGATCTTATAAAGTATTCTTTGTCTGTTATTCAAAAAAATATTTGTATTTGTTGAAATCGGCGAAGGACAATAAATATCATACATATATTTCGATAAATAATAAAATGATCGAGTTGAGTAAAGTATTTGTGAAGACCGATGGTGGTACGTTTTGGTTCCCAGTGGTCCGATATGTCGAAATAAGTGGAATTGATGTTGCAACAAATACTTTTACTACCATTCGGTTTGTCCCTTAAAATCTCTTTATAATGCTTTTCCCTCTGAAAACGATTAATAAAAAGACCCTCTGGATATTGGCAGTAACATCAATATTCTATTTGTTTATAGTTTGGTTGCTGGTTGGGCTGAAACCTGAAAATATCATTATTGTTTGCTGTTATAATTTCTTTTTCCTCTTGAGTGATGTTACTCGAAAGTTCGTTACAGCGTTTTCCATTTTTATTGTTTTTGGCATCATCTACGATTTGATGAAGGCTTATCCAAACTATCTTGTCAATTCTGTTGATGTGATACCGGTATATCATCTCGAAAAAATGCTTTTCGGAATTCACGAAAAAGGATTGATATTGACACCTAATGAATTTTGTGCAATAAATCATACAACATTCTTTGATATCATTAGTGGGTTCTTTTATATTAACTGGATGCCGATTCCTCTGGCTTTGGGATTTTATTTTTATTGTAAAGATAAAAAGCAGTTTTTACATTTCTCGCTTACCTTTTTACTTACCAATGTAATCGGTTTTTGTATTTATTATATACATCCGGCTGCACCGCCATGGTATATTGCAAAATATGGATCTACCATTCATTTCCATACCGGAGGCAGCCCCGCCGGATTAGCAAGATTCGATGAATTTCTTCATATAAATGTGTTTCATTCCATCTATTCACGCAATTCGAATGTGTTTGCTGCGATGCCCTCACTGCATTCGGCATATCCGGTTATTGTTCTTTATTATGCTTTAAAAAGTAAGTTGGGGAACATAAATTGGTTCTTTTTACTTTTCGTTTTTGGTATATGGTTTTCTGCTGTTTATTCAGGACATCATTATATTGTAGATGTAATTGCAGGGTTGCTTTGTGCCCTCTTTGGAATATTTATATATCAAAGACTACTCTGTCGTATTAATGCTTATAATGCACTCATTGACAGATATTATAAAAATATTCTTTAAAATAGTTTAAAAAAAGTAAACGTTGTATATATATTTAATATACTTTTACATACCAATCGTTTAGTATGATTATTATGAGTGATACAAAAGAATATATAATTGACCAGGCCTATAGTTTATTTATGAATCAGAGCTATGAGGCTGTTTCAATAAGTGATATTAGTAAAGCATGTGGATTAACAAAAGGAGCGTTATATCATCATTTCGAGAATAAAGAAGCTTTGTTCATGGCTGTTATAGACAAATATTTGATTTTAAATGAAATGAATGTATATACAGAAGAAAAAACAGTAGCTCAAATCATTGAAGAGACTATTGACAATGTTAAGAAAATTGTTTATTTTGTTCTGGGAGAACAACCAAAGTATCTCCCGGTTAATTATCTGGCTTTGGCTATTGATGCAATGCGTCATTATCCCGGTTTTACCACCAATAAAATGCAGATAATGGATAAGGAGGTTGAAAAAATTAAAATGGTGATGGATAATGCCATCGAACGAGGAGAGATTCGTAGTGATATAAATACGAACATCATGGCAATAAACTATTTTTCGTTGTCTGCCGGTATGGCAACCAGTATATTACAAAACAATTCACCTCAAAAAGCTATTACCTTATTACAGGAACAGCTCAATGAATTCTATAATGTACTGAAGTGCTAATATATGTACAGACTTTTGAATACTATCATTATTAAAATTAACATACCGAACGTTTAGTTATATTGAAATAAAAATACTGGTCGTTCAGTATATATGGCTATAAATAATTTAAAACAAATAGATTTATATGAAAAGAGGAACAATTTATTCAATGTTATTTTTTGCAGCGATCCTTACTGGTTGTGGAGGGAAAAATGAACAAAAAAATGCAATCGTTACCACAAATGCGGTAAATGTAAAAGTAGTGGAGGTAAAAGCTTCGAATACGGGAAGTACCTTCAGGTACAGTGGAACGGTTGAAGCTTCACGAACAATACCTTTGACGTTTCAATCTACAGGAACGGTTGAAAAAGTATTCGTTGATGCTGGTGATGTGGTAAAGAAAGGGCAATTGCTGGCGACTACCGATAAAAGTAATTCACAGAGTATGTATGATATGGCAATGGCAAAGTTTAAACAGGCACAAGATGCATATAACCGTTTGAAAACGGTGCATGATCAAGGTAGTCTTCCCGATATTAAATGGGTGGAAATGGAATCGAATCTGGAACAGGCTAAATCTTCGCTAGCCATGTCGAAAGATAATCTGGAGAAATGTTCATTATATGCACCCTCAAATGGGGTGGTTGGCAAACGTAATATAGAACCCGGTATGTCTGCTTTATCAATTTCGGGAGCTCCTTTGGAACTGGTCGAAATAAATGATGTGTATATTAAAATAACTGTTCCCGAAAACGAAATAAGCAAATTGCATAAAGGGCAAACAGCTTCAATAACGGTATCGGCTCTTGAAAATAAATCCTTTTCAGGTCAAATACTAAAACTTAGTCCCGTTGCTGATGCTATTGCCCGTACCTATGAAGTTAATATATTGGTTAAAAATCAATCATTTGAGTTAAAACCGGGAATGGTTTGCGATGTCAGTATATCGCCTGCTGGTCAGAATGTGTGCATGTTGATTCCGTATCAGGCTGCAACAAAAGATGATGATGATAGAACATTTGTGTATGTAGTTGATAAAACTACCAGACATGTGAAGAAACAAATTATAGAGACCGGAAATTATTGTGGAAGCAATATTGAAGTTATTTCGGGTTTAAGCACAGGGCAAACCATTGTGAGCGAGGGTAAAGAAAAAATATCGGACAATACTGAAATTTCATTTTAGGATATGAAGAATAAAAATTCAGGCATCATCGAAGCGGCGATGCGAAACAAAAGTATCATCATACTTATTACGGTGGTATTGATGATAATAGGAGTGGTGGCGTTGCTAAAAATGCCACGTAACGAATTTCCTCAATTTACAATACGACAAGGTGTTGTGGTTGGTGTTTATCCCGGTGCGACGTCTGCTGAGGTTGAAGCTCAACTGACCTGTGAAGTCGAAAATTATATATTTAGTTATAAGGAAGTAAAAAAGGCTAAAACCTATTCGCAGTCGAAAGAAGGTATAATGTACATTTTTGTGGAATTGAATGATGATGTAAAGAATGCCGATCAATTCTGGTCGAAGCTCAAGCATGGATTGACAGAATTGAAAATGACTCTTCCGTCGGGAGTTCTAGCCTTGGTTGCCAATTCCGATTTTGGTGATACTTCGGCATTGCTTATAACTTTGTCGTCTGATACTAAAAGCTATAAAGATTTAGAGGAACAACTTAAAAAACTGGAAGCTGAATGTCGAAAGATTCCTGCTACTTCAAAAATTAAACATTTTGGGTTACAGAAAGAAAAGATATTTGTAAACGTAAAACCTGAAAAGTTAAATGAATACAACATTAAAACAATATCCTTATTAGGAGCCTATCAACCAAATGGTATGATAAATTCAGCAGGTGTTTTGAAAGATGGCAAAACAAATCTTGCGGTTCATTTACCTGCCAATTTTGAATCGGAAAAAGATCTTGCCAATCAAATTGTCTATTCCGATCCTCGAGGAAGTGTTGTTCGACTCAAAGATATAGCTTCAATAGAACGACGTTACGACGATCCCGAAAGTTATATCAAGCAAAATGGTAAGAAAACAATTCTGTTGTCTTTGGAAATGCAATCGGGTAATAATATTGTAGAATTTGGCAAGGATGTAGATAAAGCTCTGGCTACCTTCCAGAAGCAATGCCCAAAAGAGATTCAAGTTGCAAAGATCTCGGAACTGCCAAAATATGTAGATGATTCGGTAAGTAATTTCATGGAAGAATTCTTGATAGCTATTGTAGCTGTTATTTTAGTTACCTTGTTATTGTTACCATTCCGTGTTGCATCTGTTGCTGCTATTACTATTCCAATTGCAGTACTCATTACTTTAGGGATTCTTTATTTTGTGGGAGTTGAATTGAATACTGTTTCCTTGGCAACATTGATTCTTGTTCTTGGAATGATTGTGGATAATTCGATTGTTGTTATCGATAATCACGTTGAAAAAATCGACCATGGATTTTCGGTGTGGCATGCTGCCATTAAAAGTGCAAAAGAATTGGTTGCTCCCATCGTTGTAGCTACACTTGCTATTTTTGCAGCTTTTTGGCCACTTGGATTTATGGTACCTGGCTCTGCCGGCGAATTTATGCAACCAATGCCAATTGTTGTTGGAGTTGCTTTGCTGTCATCGATAGCTGTTGCTTTGCTTTTGGTTCCATATTTAAACTATGTTTTTATTAAAAAAGGTTTGAAAAAAGCTGAGGGTAAAAAGTCGAATAAATCAATGCTCGATAGATTACAAGCTATCTTTGATGCCGCTCTTGAAAAGGCTTTTCGCTATCCAAAAACAGTTTTAACGATTACTGTTGCAACTATTGTTTTAGCTATTATCCTTTTTAAATCGCTCAATCAAGAGTTATTTCCTGAGATGGAACGCAATCAGTTTGCCGTTGAAGTGTATTTACCAACCGGTGCTTCAATTGAAAGTACTGCAAAGATTGTTGATAGCCTTGAAAAGGTATTGATAAAAGATAACCGCGTAACCAATGTGACTAGTTTTATTGGTACCAGTTCACCTCGTTTTCATACGGTGTATGCTCCTCACATGCCATCACCGAACTATGGTCAGTTACTTGTAAACACCATTTCCGATAAAGCTACGCGTGCAATTGTAAATGAGTATAATGTCAAGTATTCCAACAATTTCCCAAATGCACATGTGAAATGGAAAATTCTTGCAATGCAGTTTCAACCATCTATTGAAATTCGTATTTCGTCCGATTCAATCAAGGACATCCGCCATGTTCAATCGCAGGTTGATTCAATTATAAAACGTACCAAAGGAATTGCTTGGGCTCGAAACGATTGGAATGAAAAATTACAGAATATAAATGTAACAATCGACAGAGACAAGGCTAATATGCTTGGCTATCAAAAAGGATTTGTAGCGACATCGCTTATGGTTGGACTCAATGGTGTTCCATTGACTACTATTTGGGAAAACGATTATCCAGTTGAAGTACGTTTAACACAAGAAAATGGTGGAGTAAAGGATATTAAATCAATACAAAACCAATATATAACATCAATGTCGAGTTTTAAAGCAATGCCATTGCGTTCGTTTGCAACCTGTTCGCCTCAATGGACAGAAGGAACCATTGTACGACGAAACGGAACAAGAACAATGACAACACAGATCGATAATGCACCTGGCTTTATCTCAAATAATATTTTTGAAGAACTACGTCCTCAAATTGATGCATTAAAATTACCTGAAGGTGCAAGTATCAATTATGGTGGCGACTTAGAAGCTTCGTTAGAAACATTAGTTCCAATGGCAATTGCATTACTGTTGAGCATTGTCTTAATCTTCTTTATTATCTTATTCCAATTCAAGAAAATAAAACTGTCGTTGCTTATAATGTCTACCATGTTGCTTGTTTTGCCAGGTGTGGCAATTGGTTTAACGGTTACAGGATATGCTTTTAGTATAACAGCTTTTATCGGTATTATCAGTCTTTGTGGAATGGTTGTTCGTAATGGAATTATTCTCATTGACTATGCCCGTGAATTGCATGAAAGAGACAAACTTTCAATTCGTGAAGCAGCTCTGGCAGCCGGGAAACGTCGTATGCGTCCTATCTTTTTAACGGCAGCAGCAGCAGCAGTTGGAGTAATTCCTATGATTATAAGTCGTTCGCCGCTTTGGGGACCGTTGGGAACTGTTATTTGTTTTGGATTACTTATTTCCATGGTATTAACGTTATTTGCGTTACCCGTTCTGTATTCATTAGCATACAGCGATAAAAAAAAGAAAAAAAGTAAATGGGCGGTTCCTGCTTCGGCTGTTATAATTGCAGTGATACTCGGTGTTTCAGCAGTTCCAACCGAAGTAAAGGCACAAACGTTATCACTTGATTCGTGTAAGTCACTGGCTTTAAAAAACAACAAAAAAATTGTTGAGGCAAACTACGACGTTCAAGCCTCGGTTCAGGTAAAGAAAAATGCTTTTACCAATTATTTTCCGAAAGTAAGTGCAAGTGCTATGGCTATTCGTTCCAAAGATTATCTGGTAAGTGGTAAAATACCAGAAGTCAATTTACCTGTTTACAACGGGGATGTTACCACTCTGGCATCAGCAACACAATTTGCCTATTTCCCGGGTATGAATATCAATGCTCTCGATTATTTGAATATGGCTAATGTAACTGTTATGCAGCCGGTCTTTGCCGGATGGCGTGTCTATAACGGTAATCGTCTTGCCGGATTGGGCTGCGAAATCAGCAAACAAAAACAAGCGTTGACCGAAAAGGAAGTTTTGACAAAAACCGAAGAATTATATTGGAATATTATTGCATTAACCGAAAAACAAAAAACCATTGAGAGTTACGATGCATTGCTCAGTGCATTGCTGAAAGATGTATCGGTTGCCGTTAAAGCGGGGTTAACTCAACGAAACGATTTGTTGAAAGTGCAAATGAAAAAGAATGAAATTGCAATGAACAAGTTGAAACTCAAAGACGGAATAGCACTTTCACATAAAGCTCTTTGTCAGCATATAGGTGTTGCTTACGATAGTTCTTTGCACGTTGTGGCTGTTGCTGATACAGCAAAACTTAAGCAATCATTTTATGCCGATGCCGCTCTGGTGGTAACAAATAGAAATGAATACCAGATGTTGAACATTGCCGTGAAAGCAAACGAATTGCAAAAGAAAATGATAACCGGCGAAAATATGCCACAGCTCGCGGTTGGTGCGGTTGGTTATTATCAGGATGTGATGAATGCAACCAGTTCCAATGCTGTTGGGCTGGTTTCATTAAGTGTACCTCTATCGGATTGGTGGGGAGGTTCACACAAAATGAAGGAACAACAGATAAAAATAAATCAGGCACAAAATAAATTGCAGGAAACATCCGAATTGCTGGTGTTGCAGATAAATCAGGCACAAAATGAACTTGATGAAACATATTTTCAAATAGGGAATGCCGAAAAATCGGTGGAGCAGGCAAAGGAAAATATGAAGGTGACCGATGATAATTATAAAGCAGGAGTAGCATCCATGTCCGATTTGCTCGAAGCTCAGGCTCTTTATCAAAATGCCTTGGATAACCTGACGGATGCAAATTGTCAGTATAGAATAAAAATTGCCGACTATTTGCTTGTAACAGGGAGATAAAAAGATTTATAGATGTAATTACTATTTATTTTATAATAATTAAATGTTTAACTAAAATCTAAAAATTATGGCTTCAATCATGCACAAAATCAAGGCGTACCTGTACGAAAATCTTTTAACCGACGATCCTAACGATTATGTTGCGAGGGTCAGTTCCGAACGCACTTTGGACATATCCTCAATATGCAGTTCGGCTGCAAACCGGGGTGGGGCAGATGTCAGTGCCGCTACAATGGAACATAGTGTAAAATTATTCTTTAAAGAAACGAAATATCAGCTTTACGATGGATATTCCATCAATGTTGGAGGATATTTCACCGCAAGCCCTGTTATAAAGGGTGTATTCAATAGTCCAACGGAAACATTTAACACCGATAAGCACAGTATTGGTTTTCAGTTCATTCAAGGGGATGCATTGCGAAGCGACCTTTCGTCTATTGAAGTTGACATTCTGGGAGTTGCTGACAGCAGCATCAGTATATCGCAAGTCACAGATGTAAAAACGAACTCGGTAAATGATAAACTCACACCCAACCGTAATCTTAAAATAAAAGGATATAAGGTGAAACTTGCAGGCGATAATGCCACTGTAGGTGTTTACTTTGTGAAGCAAACCACAGGTGAACGCATCAAGGTGGACAGTACAGACATCGTGAATAACAACCCGTCGGAGTTAGTAATCGTCATTCCCGAACTTCTAACGGGAACATATAAGGTGGAAGTGACCAGCCAGTTTAGCGGGGCTGTTTTATTAAAAGAACCACGAACCGCAACTTTCGATAAGACATTAACCGTGCAATAATACTGTTGTGACACCCACAATTGAGCGGTTGCGGGTGTCACAACAACACGATTGCGGGTATTGCAACAGTATTGTTGTGTATGACACAATAGAGGCAAGTATTGTTTTCTCATACGTTAATCTGTTTATAACAAGAAATTAAGATCCCTTTTTATAGAGGATATTCGGTCATTTTTATATGTCAATGTAATTAAATATCGGAGTTATTATGGAAATTTTAGAAATAGAACAAAAGACGAAGGCTATAGTCAGCCATTATTTAAGTATTGATGAATCAAAAGTCAAGTTGAGGAAGTCATTACGGAAACTAGGTGCCGATAGTCTGGATACAGTGGAAATATTTATGGAATTGGAACATGAATTCGGAGTTGAATTTGTGCCAAGCTTTCCTAATAAAATATATTCAAAAAGTATAGGTTCAATCTGTGAGTATATCGAAAAGATTTTAATAAAAAAGGCTGAAAAACAAAAAACAGCATAAATTTAAAGCAAGGAAGGCATCAGGTGAGGCAAAGACTAATAATTTCGACCGAAACAACGGACAAAGACTATTTGTTGATAGAATTTCCGGTTGTACCAAGAATGGGGGAATGGATTCGGATGACAGATATACTTGATTCAACGCAAGTTCTTGCCATTCAGAAAACGGCAGTCTGCTGGTCGGGAGAAAGAGGCTTAGTCCAATCGGTTGAATATCGAAAAGACGAAGAAGGCTTTTACGCGGAAATCTATGTGTGGTGTGAGGATTGAAATATTTTTTGAAACAAGAATTGAGTTTAGAATTATGTAAAAATGTAAATAGTGAAACAACTCTCTCTTTATGCTTAAATAATAATATCAAAATTATAACACAATGTGGGAAACTACCACGAAACAATTAAAGCTGATTCTTTTGAAAAATTTAATTTCATTAATGATGTTTGAAATGATTTTGAACATGCACAAATTAAAATGAAGGTTATCTTAATTCAAAAAAATATTTTATTTGAACTTAACATGACTTTTAAACCAATATAATCAATTATTAATATTATACAGTATGTTTATAAATTTCATTTCTGATTATTTACCGGAAACAGTCAAATCGAATGACTATTTTTTTGAAAAGTATGGTATGTCCACTGAAGATATCCTTACAAAAAGCGGGATATCACAAAGGAGGTGCATTAAAACTAATGAAAACACGAATTCAATGGCAATCTCTGCCGTAAAAAACGCATTTCTTGATTTACCATTTTCAATAAATGAAATAGACCTGATAATTGGAGCAACGTATACACCCTACGATACCGTTGGAACATTGGCTCATGAAGTACAAATGCAATTTGGTATTGCCAATGCAAAATGTTTTACAATTAATTCGGCATGTTCATCCTTTGTAAACGCAGTAGAGGTTGTGGAATGCTACTTTGCCAATAATAAAGCAAGTAAAGCATTAATAGTAGCATCTGAAAGTAATAGCGTTTATAGCGAGGATTTTGACAGTAAATCAGGTTTTTTATGGGGCGACGGTGCTTCTGCCGTATTTATTACGAAAGAAAGATATACCGATGATGATATCGAAATTCTTGATGTAAATACAACTGGATTAGGTCACATTGGTAAAAGTATTAATGCAGTATATTTAAGACCTAAAAACGGAGGGCTAAAAATGCCTTTTGGTAAAGATGTTTTTCAAAATGCCTGTATCTATATGGTTCATGAGGCAGAACAAATATTGAAAAAGAATGGAATACCATTAAGCCAATTAAATTACTTAATTCCACATCAGGCAAATAAAAGAATCATTGATTTCGTCTCAAAAATAATGAAGTTAGATTCTTCATCTGTTCTCACAAACATTGAAGAATTTGGCAATACAGGTTCAGCAAGCACCCCTATTGTATTATCTCGAAATTGGAAAAGATTTAAGAAAGACGATACAATTGTTATCTCAGTTTTTGGAGGTGGTTATTCGAGTGGAGCTGTTCTGTTAAAAAAACTATAATCCTAAGCCATGAATACGATATATGGATTTATACTCATGAAAATATTATGTTGGAAAATTAGTGGTGATTTTCCCAACGTAAAAAAGAGTATCGTCATATTTGCCCCTCATACGAGCTATTACGATGCTTTGTACGGTAAACTTTATTTTAATGAAATTAGAGTTAAACATACCTTTTTATCGAAAAAAGAACTTTTCTTTTTCCCGATGAATATACTAATGAAATGTTATGGATCTATTCCGGTTCGTGGTGTAACAGGGAATAATGCTGTTTATCAGGTTACAAGAATGCTTGAAGAAAAGGAATCTTTACATATAATACTTTCACCTGAAGGAACTCGTGCAAAAGTTACAAAATGGAATAAGGGATTTTATTATATGGCATGGAAAGCGAAAGTTCCAATTGTTGTAGGATATCTTGATTATCAAAAAAAAGAAATTGGTGTCAAAGGGATTATTGACAATCTAGATGACCTTGGAATAGTTATATCTCAAATTAATACAATGTATAAAGATGTTACAGCAAAATATCCTGAAAAATATTCTATCGACGTAAAAAATTGAAATATGAAACGAACATGTTTTAGTAAACACAACCGAGCTTGCGAGTTCAACGATGCTAAACAATAATGAAAATAGTAGCCAAACATGGAGTTCCATCCAACCTCTTTACTGATGAAACAATCAATATTATTAGTTCTATTAAGTGGCGATGTTAGAGGCTTAGTCCAATCGGTTGAATATCGAAAAGACGAAGAAGGCTTTTACGCTGAAATCTATGTGTGGTGTGAGGATTAACAACAAAGAGATATAGCAACAGTTATATGATAAGAAAACAAAGCAG
>Ga0302288_1000285_pt1 | contig 43649 bp, 38 predicted proteins | sample III_Fen_N1_1_FD_194549 | JGI IMG/M metagenome (GOLD analysis project Ga0302288, IMG submission 194549) | Peat permafrost microbial communities from Stordalen Mire near Abisko, Sweden - III_Fen_N1_1 | ecosystem: Environmental > Terrestrial > Soil > Wetlands > Permafrost | place: Sweden: Abisko...
CGTTTCATGAAACAAAAAACCTGATTTCAGGTGAAGGCGGTATGCTGGCTATTAACGATGAACGGTTTATTCATCGTGCTGAAATTATTTGGGAAAAAGGTACAAACAGGGCAGAGTTTTTCCGTGGTGAAGTCAATAAATACGGTTGGGTTGATATAGGTTCTTCTTTTTTACCATCCGAAGTTATTGCTGCATTTCTTTGGGCGCAAATTGAACATCTTGATGAGATTCAGAATAAACGAAAAGAACATTGGAGTCGCTATTACGATGCATTAAAGCCATTGGCCGATAAGGGATATTTTAAAATACCATTGATTCCCGAATATGCAACAAACAATGCACACATGTTCTATCTTGTTTGTCCTTCGCTGGAAGAAAGAACTAAGCTCATAAACACCTTAAAACAAAACGATATATTGGCTGTATTCCATTACCTTAGCTTACACAGTAGTCCGTATTATACTGAAAAGCATGATGGTCGAATTTTGGCTAATTGTGATATGTTTGCTGATTGTTTGGTTCGTTTACCGTTGTTCTATGAGCTAAGTATTGAAGATCTCGATAAAATTATTGTTACCATAAAATCAGTTTATAATGATAAATGATAATTATTACCAGATTATCACATTATCATATTGCCACATTATATTCTATGAATAAAAATAAGTTTATTATTCCCATTCTGTTTTTGCTTTTGTTTGCTGCATATTATGGCATTTTAAAAGCGATTCCTGCCGATTATAACGACATGCATGACCATGCTGCATTTGCTCGTCAAATGTGTACGGGAGCGATTCCTTATACAGGAAATTTCCTGGTTTATCTGTTGGTTAATGTGTTTTCGTTTTTTACAGCAAAGGTAACTCCTACCGAAGTTAGCCTTTGTTTTCTGTTGGCATTTGCAGGTGTGTATAGATATTATTTATCACAAAAAATGATTTTAGAAGTAGTCAAGAGTCGTGTTCGAAATTCATCGAATTTTGCGTCAACAGCTTTTTTTGCGATATGCATGCTATTCGTTTTTGCCATCCCTATTCCGAGCTATTTTTCAGATGATTACTTTATGTATATTGGAAATTATGTTCCTAATGTGTGGCATAACTCTACCATTCTCTTTTTGTTCCCGTTTGCGATGCTTCTTTTCTATCAATCATATAAACAGTTGCAGGATTATGACTCAAAACGCAATCTGTGGATTTTCTTATTGATACTGTTGAATTTATTTATCAAACCAAGTTATTTTTTTGTATTCCTTTGTGCTTATCCACTGATGTTATTATTCAAATACAAGTTTAAAAAAGAATTTTGGTATAGCGTCATTCCTTTGATTATAGGTTTTTTCTTTTTAATTCTGGAATATTGGATTATTTATAAAACCACGACACCATCTAATAAAGAGGCTTCATCAGTTATTTTCTTACCATTTTATCGAAATCCGGAGTTTGAAGAATTCAATTTGATGCCAGTTGCGATGTTTTTTTCTGTGTTTTTCCCGCTTCTTTATAGTTTCCTCAACATTCCAAAAGTAATAAAGAGTCAGGCGTTTTGGTATACGTCACTTTCATTTGTAGTGTCAGTATTGATTTTCTTTTTTATATCAGAATCAGGTCCACGGGCAGCCCATGGAAACTTTTACTGGCAAATCGTTATAACTACCTGGTTATCTTTCTTTGTTGCCTTATTAGCTTTGCTAAAAGACCTGAAAATGGAAGGTAAAACCTTGAAAAATATTTTATTACTTTCAGTATTTTCAATTCATGTTTTAATGGGACTGATTTATTTTGTAAGGTTGCTGGTCACTGGGTATTATTATTAGGATACTAATTGCAATAATTTAAAGCAAATTGCACTAATTAAAGCTAATTATACAGATTTTTTTATAATTTTACGAACGAAAGATACTAATTTCACGAATTAAAAACAAATTACACGAATTAGGGAATGACAGATTTACTCAAAAGTAATTCGTCTAATTAGAAAAAATTCGTGAAATTCAATATTATGAGCACAGCGATTAAATTCGAAAATATCTCTAAACAATACCGCCTCGGACTCGTCTCCACTCAAACGCTGAGTCATGACCTGAACCGATGGTGGAAAATGAATATTCAGGGTAAAGAAGACCCATACTTAAAGATAGGTGAGGTAAATGATCGTGCTCATAAAGGTGAAAGCGATTATGTGTGGGCATTGAAAGACATTAACTTCGAGGTACAACAAGGCGATGTGTTGGGGATAATAGGGAAAAACGGTGCCGGTAAATCTACCTTACTGAAGATCCTCTCTAAAGTAACAGCACCTACTACCGGAACCATTAAAGCTGCGGGACGTATAGCTTCTTTACTGGAAGTTGGTACAGGTTTTCACCCCGAAATGACCGGACGTGAAAATATCTATATGAATGGTGCTATTATGGGCATGACTAAAGCCGAAATAACCCGTAAGTTAGATGAAATTGTAGATTTCTCAGGTGTAGAACGTTATCTGGATACTCCTGTGAAGCGTTATTCAAGCGGTATGACTGTACGTCTTGGTTTTGCCATTGCTGCTCATCTGGAACCTGAAATACTGGTAGTAGACGAAGTCCTTGCTGTAGGCGATGCAGAATTCCAGAAGAAAGCTATTGGAAAAATGCAGGATGTTTCAAAAGGAGAGGGGAGAACCGTGTTGTTTGTGAGCCATAATATGTCAGCTATTCAAAATTTATGTCATAAAACAGTATTTATGGAGAATGGCAGAATTCATAGTATTGGTTTTACTTCAGAGATTATTCAGGTTTACCTTGGGGGATTACAAAATAGAAGGAGTTGGCATGGAAATATTAAAACTGAAGTTTTAAATTTGTATTCAACATATATAAAAATCGCTAACTTTGATTCTTATAATATATACCCTCACGATGAAATAGAAGTAGGGATTGAATTAGAAGTTAAAAAAGAAATATCAGGTCTTGTTTGTGGAATTAATTTAATATCTGGATTTGGTTACCCAATTCTAAGAGCAAATTATAATGATTTTAATTTGTTGAATACGCTTCATATTGGAAATTATTTGCTGAAATTTATAATTCCTTCCTACTTCTTAGCAGTTGGAAATTATACAATTGATTTTGATATTGCAATACCTAATACAGCTAGATTAATTAGTGAAGAGGCAAACTTATCTTTTAAAATAGAGTCAAATGGCGAAATCGGAAATAAATATATCCAAGAAGGTAGCGCTCATTTCAACTCAATAGTAAGACCAAATATATTTATTGAAGACTCAATAATTCCATTAAAAAAAGACAGTAATGATAGAAAATGAAGAAAGTAAATTTGCAGAAGCAAACATTACATCTGATAAAATTTCACACCATGGGTATCATAGATTTTATCCTACTTTTCTTTATAAATTTAAAGATGTTTCTAATATTAAAATATTAGAATTGGGTTATGAAAGCGGACACTCTATTCAACTATGGAAAAACTATTTTAAAAATCCGATTATTCACTCTATTGATATTATAGAAGATCCAAAAGATCCAAAACTTGATGCATATTTTAATGTAGATCAAAGCAACAATGAGATGCTTGACTCTTTTTGTAAATGCAATACTACTAAATATCAATTTATTATTGATGATGCATCTCATATCCCAGATTATCAGTGGAATACTTTTATTAGGTTTGTTGATATGTTGAGCGAAGGAGGAGTTTATATTATTGAAGATATAGAAACATCTTTTTGGGGTATAAGTGAGTTTTTTGGATATGAATTTGACTCACACAAAACATCAATTCTTCAAAAAATAGAAGCTATTTATCATATTATTAATAATGAATTTATTTCATGGGATATTCAGAAAAAATATGGATTGAGTGATTTAGAGGTTCAAGCTCTATCACAAATTGAAACATTAACGATAGCTTATAATTGTCTCATATTTACTAAAAAAGATAATTCAAAATATTCTAGGTATTACAGAACCTATGAACAATATCGATTCAATAACGAAGTAGATAAATTGAAGAAAAAGAAATTTTCGAAATTAAATGTTCTAATAAAAAAGCTATTCAAAAAAATATTTTTTTTTACAAATACCAAATAATAGTAGAGAAATAATCTTAAAATTAATAATTTTGGATATAAATGAAAATTTAATGATTTCTTTAATAGTTTGTTCACGGAATATTGATATTTCTGATGAATTGAAACAAAATATCCAATCAACTATAGGTACTGTTTATGAGTTAATTATAATTGATAATTCTAAGAATGATTATTCCATATTTTCTGCTTATAATGAAGGTGTAAGACGTGCCAAATATACCTATTTGTGTTTTATGCATGATGATATTTTATATCATACGCAAGATTGGGGAATAAAAGTTATTAATCATTTTCAGCGGAACATTAAACTAGGATTGATTGGTGTCGTAGGTGGTCATTATATTCCAGACACACCGAGCACTTGGTATAGTACTGATTATTGCTCAGGGAAAATTCTTCAAGGACACAAAGATGGAAATGGAAATTACAGTGTTTTTGAGGACAAAAGAAAAATTGTTAATAATGATTATTCAATAGAAGTTGTAGCTGTAGACGGTTTATGGTTTTGTATCCCAAAACATTTATTTGATAGAATTTCATTTGATAACAAGATATTTAAAGGTTGGCATGCTTACGATATTGATATTTGTTTGCAAATAATAGAAGCGGGTTTTGAAGTAAGAGTTATTGAAGATGTTCTAATAGAACATTCCTCCTATGGCAATAGTGGTTTTGGTTTTTACTCTGAAATGAAAAAATTCAATAAAAAATGGAAACGTAGATTACCAATAATTAGGGGAATTGAAATTACAAAAGATGAACAGGAATCTGCATACTTAAAAACGAAAGAGGAATTTAATTATCATTATAAGCGGACATTTAAGTTCTATCGTGTATATAAACAATGCTGCATGTATATTTCTGCTTTAAAAAACAGAATTCGAATTAAATCAAATCTAAAGAATTGAATATATCTTCAAATGGATAAAGTATTTGTTATTATAGTAACTTATAATGGGAAGCAATGGTACGATAGCTGTTTTGGAAGTCTGCGTTTATCTGAAATTCCTGTTAATACAATTGTTTTTGATAATGCTTCTTCTGATGATACGGTAAGTTATATTAAACAATATTTTCCAGAAGTTATTATTTTCGAGTCGAATGTAAACCTTGGTTTTGGTCAGGGGAATAATAAGGGGATCAGATACGCCTTGGATAATAGTGCGGATTATGTGTTTCTATTGAATCAGGATGCGTGGATAGAACCCGATACAATTGCTGAATTAGTCAGAATACAAAAAGAAAATCCTGCTTATGGAATACTGAGCCCAATGAACTTGACAGCAGAAAAAAACTCTATTCTGAATGGCTTTATTGAATATATAGTTGATTATAACAATACCGATTGTAAATTAGTAGATGATTTATATTTCAATAGATTGAGAGATATTTATGATATAAAGAGTGTAAATGCTGCATCCTGGCTATTGTCCCGTGGTATTTTAGAAACAGTTGGTGGGTTCGATCCCATCTTTTTTCATTATGGTGAAGATGATAATTATTTACAGAGATCGCATTACCATGATTTTAAAGTTGGAATTTGTCCAAAAGTTAGTCTTGTACATGATGCTGAAGTGAGTAATCAATTTAATCAAAATATACGAGAGGGAGCAAACAAACGAAATCTCTTGTTAATTTGTGCGGACATCAATAATAATTTAACTCCAGATAGATATATTAAATTTCTTGTAATAAAACTTTTGAAAAAGACTTTTACTTTTAAATTTAAAACACTAAATCAATATTACACAGAATTGAAATATCTATTATCGGTCAGAAATGAAATAAATTACAGTAGAAAAACAAATATAGTAAAAGGTGAAAACTGGTTGTGAAAATTGTCGTTTTTTAATTCATTTTATAGATTGAAACAAAATATCATTATTTTTCATTATCTGAATTTATAGCTACTTTAAATGACTAAAATACTTATTTCATATATATTAGCCTGTTACAATGCTGAGAAATATATTGGTTTTTGTTTGGACAGTTTGTACGCACAAGATATAGATGAAAATGAGTTTGAAATTATTTGTGTAAATGATTGCTCTAAGGATAAAACTCTTGATATCATTCTGGATTATAAGAAAGAACACACTAATTTAGTGCTAATTGACCATGAGAGTAATAAAGGGTTAGGTTGTACACGTAATGATGGTCTAAAGTGTGCTCAGGGTAAGTATCTTTGGTTTCTTGATAATGATGATAGGATAAAACAAAACGTAATTAAATCTTTAATTGATGAGTGTGAGAAAGATAGTTTAGATGTTTTATTGTTTAATTTTGAAAGAATCAATGAGTGTGGAGACAAGATCGAAAATGTTGTTGTTTTTCCTGATTCTGAAGTGATGAATGGTTGCGAATATATAAAACAAACATTTGGTGAAGAATACGTTTATCATTTAGGATATGTTTGGCGTCAAATTTATAGAAACAATTATTTAAAGCAATTAAATGTAAAGTTCCCGGAAGATTCTTTGTGGGATGATACTGTGATGCCACCTAAGAGTCTAATCTATGCAAAGAAAGCAAAGTCTTTAGAGAAATCATATTATCAATACAGAATAAATTCAAATTCTATTTCAGGAGAGTATAATAAAAAATACCGTGGAGATTTAATATACCAATGGTCGTTTGTGGCAGGCAAGGAGCTATACGATTTTTCAAAAGAAATAAATGAATTTGATAAAGAAATTGCAAGTTGGTTGAATAAAAAATCAATGTTTTTTTTTAATGGATTCACATTGAAATTAATAAAAGCGCCCTTTAAAGAAAAGATGGCTTTTTTCTATTTATTAAATGAGAACAGAGCTAAGGTTAACCAAATTTTGCCCTATTTAAATTTATTCAATTCTGTCATTTGTCGATATTATGTTATCGGTATACTAAGTTCTATATTAATTAAACCATTTTATTTATTTAAATTATATATCAAAAAACTTGATCTATGAAAGAAAGAAAATGTGTTTTATTGTTGGGCGGTTTTGGATTTATAGGGACTAATTTATTGAAATATATAGATAACAATTTTCAAGATGAGTTTTCTGTAGTTGTTTTTGATCGATTTGAGAAACATCCACATGATATTCATTTTAATTGTGTTGAAAAAGTATACGTTGGCGATTTTTCTGACGATACCACAATAGAATTTATCTTTAAAAATCATTCTTTTGATTTGGTTATTCATTCTATTAGTACAACTATACCTTTGTCGTCAAAAAACGCCCGTTACGACATAGAAACTAATTTAATCCCAACTGTGAATTTGCTTAATACAATGACACAGTATGGAATAAAAGATATAATATTTATTTCATCAGGTGGAGCTGTATATGGAAATAATATTAATAAAACGAGGCATAAAGAATCCGATGATCTTTTTCCTGTAAGTTCTTATGGAATAGTAAAACTGACCATTGAAAAGTATCTTATTCAATATGCAAATATTCATCAAATACGTCCTTTAATATTAAGGCTGTCAAATCCATATGGTCCTTATCACTTTTCAGTTAAACAAGGACTTTGTAATGTAGCTATTCGTTCTGCAGTTCAGAATATTCCCTTCTATGTATGGGGTAACGGCGAAACCAAAAAGGATTACATTTATATTGATGATTTTTGTGATATATTTTTCCAATTATTTTTTCAGAAAGTAAACAAACAGATATTGAACATTGGTAGCGGCGATATTTATTCAGTAAATACGATTTTAAAGAAGGTGAAAAATTTTATTCCGAAATTTGAATGGAAATATTCCGATGCATCCACTTTCGATGTGGATAATGTTGAATTGGAAATTAATAATTTGAAAACACATATTGGAAACTATCAGTTTACTCCATTTGATACAGGTCTACAATTGACATTCGATTGGATTACAAAAAGTAAAAAAATAAATGAATAAATTAGCCCCAATTATCCTTTTTGCATACAATCGCCCCTGGCATACAGAACAGGTATTGCAGGCTTTAAAATGTAATGAACTTGCCGACCAAAGTGAGCTTATTATCTTTGTAGATGGACCGAAAGAGAATTCCACTGATAGCCAAATAAAGCAGATAGAGCAAGTACAGGAAGTTGTCCAGAAAGAGCAATGGTGTAAAAACATAGAACTTCATTTTGCAGAAAAGAATATTGGCTGCAGAGATTCAATTATTCAGGGTATAACAGATGTTTTGGGACGTTATGATACTGTTATTGTACTGGAAGATGATATCGTGACATCTCCTTATTTTTTGCGTTTTATGAATCGTTGTCTTGAATTCTATCAAAGCTATAAGGCTGTTTATTCTATTAGTGGAATGACTCTTCCAGAAAATAGAATGGTCTTGCCTGAGGATTATGAATACGATGTTTATGTCTCATTACGTCAATTGAATTCAGGTTGGGCTACATGGAGTGATCGTTGGAATCAAATAGATTGGAATTTGGATTTTGTTCCCGATTTTATACATAAAAAAGAATTTTCAGAAAGTTATGCAAGAGGAGGTGATGATTTGATTCCTATGATGCTAAATCAAATTGAAGGTAAGAGTGATGCGTGGGATATTCAATTTACGTATAATCATTTTTATAATCATGCCGTTTCAATTATTCCCCGATACTCTTATGTAGATAATATAGGGGGGGATGGTTCAGGAATTCATCATTTAGATACAAATGAAATTTGGCGTTTTGATTTGAATGAAGCGGTAATTGATCCAAAGTTATTGGATGTTATTTATGAAGATAAACGAATTATTAATGCTTTCTATAATGCTTTTAGTTCTAAAAAACGACCGCTATGGCAAAAGCTTTTTAATCGTATGAATAGATTGTTTGGGGGTAAAAATATTTTTGTTGTTAAAAAGAAAATTTATGCTTAAGGACTTATAATTATCGTCTCATATTGAAAAATTAGCTTAAATTTGTACTATGAAAATTATACAGAAAATAAGAAGAAAATTTAGGATAAAATATTTTTGTATAAATTTATTATCCGCAAAGCCTGTGAGTAATCTATTTGGTTTAGATAGAGGAACACCAGTTGACAGGTTATATATCGAAGATTTCCTAAAAACATACTCGGCCGATATAAAAGGAGAAGTTCTTGAGGTGGCTGAATCAACCTACAGTAAGAAGTTTGGAAAGAATGTAGATTCGTATCAAATTTTGCATTTTGATGTGTCAAATACACTTGCAACTATTGTTGGTGATTTATCAGCTCCTATTGAATTGCCCGAAAATATATGCAATTGTTTTATTTGTACGCAAACACTGAATTTTATTTATGATATAAAATCGGCCATTACTGGTTGTTATAAATTGCTTTCGGATGGTGGAGTTTTTCTTGGAACTGTAGCCGGATTATCTCAAATCTCTAGATATGATATGGATCGATGGGGTGATTATTGGAGGTTTACAGATTTATCCATTAAAAGGATGTTTGAGGATGTTTTTGGTATAGGAAAAGTAGAAGTGAAAATTTATGGCAATGCCTTGGCCGCAACGGCATTTATACAAGGTTTGGCTGTGGAGGAAATACCAGATATAAAAAAACTAATGCAGGTTGATGATGACTATCAAATTATAATTGGAATAAGAGCTGTGAAATGTTGAAAATTATCAAACGAAAATTCAGAACCTTATATAATCTTATATATAACAAACCTATAGGGCAAATATATATGTTACACAGGGTTTGTCTTTTTGAAGAAGGAAAGATTTCTTTGAATGAAAATATGAAGGTTTCTCCCGAATTTTTAGAACAATTTATTGCCGAAAATTTAGGTAAATATGATTTTTTGTCTCTTGATCAGATTAGTAATTCTATAACGAAAAAACAGAATCCACGTAGACCTTTCATTGCTTTCACTTTAGATGATGGTTATTTTGATAATTATCAATTTGCCTTTCCGATTTTTTGTAAATATAATATTCCATTTACAATTTATGTTACTACAGGCTTTGTAGATCGGATATCGTTGTTGTGGTGGTATCAATTGGAGGATATTGTGATGCAGAATGATTTAGTTACATTATCAAATGGAATGCATTTTAATTGTGAAACAATCCAAAATAAGGAAACTTCTTTTCTACAAATCCGAAAAATTATTCTTGAGCTTCCTTCAAGAGATTTTGATAAGTCCGTTCGAGAACTTTTTTCAAATTATTCTTTGGAACTTGAAAAATATAGTAAAGAATTGATATTGACTTGGGATCAAATATTACAAATGAGTAAGGATCCACTTTGCACTATTGCAGCTCACACTGTGACTCATCGAAGAATGTCAGAATTGTCAGATGAAGATTTACTGGTTGAAATATCAAAAAGCAAGAACATTATTGAAAATAAGATAAAAAAAGAAGTAATCCATTTTGCATATCCTTTTGGTACTGGCTTCGAAGTGAATGAAAAGGCTGTTGATATGGTTAAAAAATCAGGGTTTCAGACAGCAACTTTTGCAAATGGAGGAGTTATCCGTAAACAAGATAGAGATTTATTCCGCTTGACAAGAATAATGTTGATAGAAAAGAAATGAAGATACTTTTCCTAAATAATTCAGATACGCATGGAGGAGCTGCTAAAGCTGCCTATCGACTTTTTGTCGGTTTGCGTGATGCAGGGGTTTCAGTTAAGATGTTGGTGCGTGATAAATCAACGAATGATCCCGATGTGATTTCATGTTTTGATTTTGAACGTAAAGGATTTGCAGGTAGATTAGATAAATTTATATGGAAAATTAAAAATCGTATTAGAAAACAAAAATGGAAAAAATATCCCAATCGTGAAAATGTATTTTTGAATGATTTAGATTCAATTTCCTTATTACGTGCAATCAGAATTCTTGATTTTGATGTGTTACATCTTCATTTTGTTGCAAATCGTTTTCTTGACTTGAATCAATTAACAAGTATAAATAAACCAATCGTTTGGACATTGCACGATAGTTGGGCTTTTACCGGCATTTGTCATTTTTTTTATGATTGCACGCGATACGAACAAAGTTGTGGTTGTTGTCCGATGTTGCATTCAGATAATTCCAACGATTTTACACACAAAATTTGGAAAAAGAAAAATGAAATATATCAAAAGTGCAATCTTCAAATAGTTACACCAAGCAACTGGTTAGGAACCTGTGTTTCAAAAAGTAGCTTGTTACAAAATTTTCCCCTTACGGTCATTCCGAATGGGATTGATACCCGCCTTTATCATTCGATTCTAGTAGAAAAAGCCCAAAAAAAATTTGGTCTTGATGTAAATAAATTTTATATATTATTTGGTGCAGTAAACGCTACAAGCGATAGTAATAAAGGCTTTGACCTTTTATTAGATGCCTTACAACAGTTGAATAAAAATGCTGAAAGAAAGATTGAATTAATTATTTTTGGTGTTGAAAAGCCAGATAATGTTCCTGATCTTGTTTTCCCAACTACGTATTTGGGTGTTATTAACGACGAGAATACGATGGTAGATATTTACAATGCGGCTAATGTAGTACTTGTACCTTCGAGATCGGAAAATTTCTCAAATGTTATTCTAGAAAGTCTGGCTTGTGGTACTCCGGTGATTGGTTTTGATATTGGTGGTAATAACGATTTGATTGATCATAAACAAAACGGTTATTTAGCAACGCCATTTGATACTTTAGATTTGGCGAATGGAATTAATTGGTGTCTAGAAAATAATTGTAAAAACGAACTTTCTTTAAACGGTCGTAAAAAAGTGGAAGAGAATTACTCAATTGGAAAAGTTTCGCAACAATATATTGATTTGTATTAATCTGTAATTTTTATAAATCAACATTTTTTACTCTCAAATATGAAAAATAAATTTCTGTCAAATATTGTCTCTAAGACTTGGATATGGATTTTAGTGATATTCATTATTGCAACAGGTATTCGTGTTTATAGACTTTCACAAAAAGAAAGTTTATTTTTAGATGAAGGTCTTTCTGTTTCTTTATCAGCATATAATAATTATGGTTGGAATAAAAATTTTGATGAAAACGTTATATATAACGGAAAAGAATTACGTGAATTGATGTTATGGGACAATGATTCAACTAGTAATGCTGTAAGTGATATTATACATCTTCGTCAGGATGATCGTGATTCACCTCATACAAATTTATATTATTCATGCTTACGTCTCTGGTTTGCAGGTGTAAGAACCGGAGATATTCATAGAATAATTATTCAAGCTTTCAGCCTAAATTTTTTGTTCTTTGTTTTTTCTTTTTTCTTTATGTATAAGCTGTCTAAGCAACTCTTTTCAAATAATTGGCTCATATTTTTAATAATGGTTTTGGCTTATCTGAATCCTGGGTCAATAACGAATACGCTTTATTTTCGTGAATACCAGATGCAGGAAATGTTGTTTGTTATGATGACTTATATGTTTGTAAACTATTACTATTTGATTAAAAATCAAAATAAAATAGATTCATGGCAATCCATGCTTAAAATAGCTTTATTGGTTACTTTTGTGTTGCTATCTGGTTATTTTGCATTGTTTTATGTGGTTTTTTTAGGTCTGATCTTGTTGATTTTTTCTTATCGGAAAGGGCAAAGTCAAAATATTTTATTTTTATTCTTTACTTTTTTAGTTGCTTTTGCATTTGCCGGTACTTTATATTGCAAGTACTATGATGGCTTCCTCGGTTATAGAGGAACTGAAGCATTAGGAAAGCTGGAATCAAATGGAATAAACAACAATATTATTGCATCATCAAAAAAGTACTTCATTGATATTCGAGGTTATTTGATAAGTTTACCTGCTATATTCCTTTTTGCCATCTTAGTTGTGAAAATTCTAATTGTTGATAGAAAAAGAGTTCATGATATAAATAAACTTCCCATATTGCTTTCTGCTTGTGGACTTATTTGGTCTGTAATAATCATGTTTTTTGCACCATTTAAGGGTGTACATTACATTATGTCTATCTTCCCAATAATTTTATTAGCATTTCCGTTTGTAATATCCTTTTTGAAAGAAAAGGAAGCGATTGTCGTGGTATTATTTTTTTTAACCATATTCTCGTTAAAAGCTTTTACTCGTAAAGAAGTATTTTATGGGTATTTACCAATCGAGAAAGCCTATAAAGACAATTCAGAGCTTCCTGTGATTGTTGTAGTTGATGATGCCGGTTTAAATGCAGCTTTATTGTCGCATTTTACTGATAACAGAAAATTTGAATTTCCACATTCTGTAAACAGTTTTAATCAAATTGTAAGTAAATATGATAAGGTTATAGTTTTAATATCACAATCAAAAAAGTTTAATGAACAATATCAAATTCCAAATGAATATAGTGTTTGTGATAAATTTCAATGTAATTGGTTTTTTGATGGGTATGTGTTAAAGAAGTATGATGAAAAATAAAATGTAATTATAACCTAATTAAAGTTGTATGAAACTCACGATAATTACTATAAACTACAATAACGCTTCTGGCCTTCAAAAAACCATGGAAAGTGTATTTGTTCAAACTTCACATGAGTTTGAATACATTGTTATTGATGGGACTGTCCTCCAGCTCCCTAAAGGGGAAGTTGCGGGAGATCGCGAAGTGTTTGAACATTTTATTAAAGAAACATACGAAACTGAAAATGGCTTTACCCGTTGCTCCTGGCTCTCACCCTTCGGGGGAGTTGAAGGGGGCTTTTATTCTGAACCTGACTCAGGCATTTACCATGCCATGAACAAAGGCATTCGAATGGCAAAAGGAGAATATGTTCAGTTTTTGAATTCAGGAGATTTTTTGGTCACTTCAAATGTGATTGGAACAATGATTGCGACATTACCCGATTGCAGTATTTATTATGGAAATATGCTCAAACAATTGCCAAATGGGAAATTATACAGGGATACCAGTGGACAAGGTAGCATAACAATGTTTACCTTTTATAAAGGGGCTTTGAATCATTCTCCGGCATTTATCAAGCGAAGTTTGTTTGAAAAATATGGATTGTACGATGAAAATCTGAAAATTGTTTCCGACTGGAAATGGTATTTGAATGTGGTGGGATTGCACAATGAATCAGTGAAGTACACAAACCTGGATGTAACAGTTTTTGATATGACGGGAATAAGTAGTACCAATTCTAAACTTGAAAAGCATGAGCGAAAACTTGTACTTGCCGAAATACTGCCTGCTTCTGTTTTATCAGATTACGAACGTTGGACTTTCCCTATTGATCAGATGAAGCGTATTAATCGATATTGGGTAACCAGAAAAGGTTTCTGGTTAGTTGAAAGGATATTGTTTAAATGGGAAAAATGGTTCAGAAACAAAGAGCAACTATTTTAAGGATTGAATATTCGTATGATCAAATATTAATAACGGAACTTATTTGTTTTGTTAACGTGTTGTTGGTCGATTTTTTTTACAAATGTATTTGTTTTTTATAAAATAACCTTGATTCGTATCAGTAAGAATAAATATTAATAAGTAGTTAAGAAGAAAATGAATAATTCTAATCACAATAAAATGAATATTTGTGCTATTTGCAATAATAGTTTTGAAAATAAAACAATTGAGACTAATGAAATGATGTTCGGTTCAAGAGATAATTTTAGATATTTTCAATGTTCAGAGTGTGGATGCCTCCAAATTGTTGATATTCCAGAAGATATGAGTAAATATTATCCTTCCACTTATTATTCTTATTCAGAGAAAACGAAAAAGACTATTAGCAATAAAATCAAAGATTATTTATTACCAAGCTCTATGAAATTTAGAATGGGAAAATCAAAATCTTTAGTTGGATTGATGTCAAATTTTCGTTATAGCTCTACATTTCCATGGATAAATAATGATATTGGGCAGTTTTATAATAAATCGGTTTTAGACGTTGGTTGTGGTTCCGGGTTATTAATTTCCTATTTTCAAAAATGCGGATTTAAAAATTTAACTGGAGTTGATCCTTATTTGTCTGAGAACATAAAAAATAAGAATTATTCATTATTTAAAAAGGAGCTATATGAAATAAATAATAAGTTTCATTTAATAATGTTTCATCATTCTTTTGAACATATGGATAACCCTCATCGAATATTTAAAAAACTAGTTGATCTTTTAGAAGATGATGGATTATTACTTGTTCGAATTCCCTTGGCTGACTCTTATGCATTTCGTAAATACGGTTCAAGTTGGTTTGCATTGGATGCTCCCCGTCATTTTTATTTATATTCAGTAAAAAGTATGAATTATCTTGCTGAAAAATATGGTTTCAAAATAGATAAAATTACTTATGATTCCACATGGCAACAATTTTATTTTTCTGAAAGTTATAAACGAAACATAGCTTTGAATGAAATTTTCGAAGAGTTTTCAATTAAAAACAAGAAAGATTTCAAGCAACAGGCAGATGTTCTTAATAAATTAATGGATGGTGATCAAGCTTGTTTTTATATAAAAAAAGCATAAGTAATAAAAGACAATTTCTTTGTAAATATAATTAAATAATTTGTAAGTATTTTAAGCATAATATCATAAACGATGAAATTAGATAGTTCTTTCGAAAATCAAAATAATATTAAATTGAAGCCTTCATCCTGTCTTTGGTGTGGAAAAACCGCATTTTTTAAAACAAAACAAAAGGGTTATCAGGAGCCGGATTTATTTGATATATTTCATTGCCAATCATGTAATACATCTTTTTCAATGCCAAGAGTAAATAGTGATGGGGTATATGAATTAATTTACCAAAATGCACAAAATGTAAGAGGTTATAGTAGGTATTTGAAATACCAAAATGAAGTTATTAAACAATCAAATCCGTTAAAGTTTATAGCCAATTCAGAACCGTCATATTGGGGTCCAGTTTATGCACTCCAACACATTTTAATGACTGATAAAAAAGCTCGAATATTAGAAGTTGGATCAGGCTTAGGATACCTAACATATTCTTTAAAGAATGATGGGTACAATGTGCAAGGATTAGAAATTTCGAAGGAGGCTGTAAATGGAGCAAAAGAAAAATATGGAGATCTTTATATCTGCGATGACCTTTATAATTTTGCAGAAAAAAATATAGAAAGTTACGATGTTGTAATAATGACAGAGGTAATTGAACATTTAAGCGACCCCAAAGAATTCATTCAGTCAATAAAAAAATTATTAATTCAACAGGGTGTTTGTATATTTACAACACCAAATAAATCTTTTTATCCTAAAGATGTTGCATGGTACTCTGATGCACCACCAGTACATTGTTGGTGGTTTAGTGAAGACTCAATTAAGTATATTGCAGATTTGTATAAAATGGAACTCAAATTTATTGATTTTGCGAAGTATTATAAAAAATTCCCTCAATTATATAAAATAAAAGATATTGAGAGTGAGGGTCAAAGTGTTTTTGATTGTCATGGAAATTTGATAGTTCATGATATAGATAAGAAAATAAAATTAAGAACTCCTAAATGGATAAAAAGAATTCGAATTTATAACTTGTTGAAGGATTTTTTGATTCAAAAAATAAATGTGAATATCTACAAAAAAGGAGATATGCAGTCTAATGTGATTTGTGCAATATTAACAAAGCGTTAAATGATAATCAAGTCAGTCCTTTTTGTCGAGCATCCCTTAGTCTCAGTTGTTATTCCATCTTATAACAGAGCTAATACAGTCAGCCAAACAATAGATTCAATTTTAAATCAGAAATGCAATTTTGAAATTGAAATTGTGATAGGTGATGATTGTAGTACAGATAATGCACGGGGAGTGCTGTTGGAATATCAAAATAAATATCCTCAACATATCATTTTGCTTTTTCATGATAAGAATATTGGGTTAGGAGCTAATTGGGCTAGTTGTGTAAAAATGTGCCGAGGAAAATATCTTGCAAATTGTGATAATGATGATTATTGGCACAATGAGAATAAATTGCAGGAGCAAATCGATTTTCTGGATAATAATCCTGATGTTGGAATGGTTCACACGAATTATCGAACTCTTGATAGAAAAACCGGAGAAATTAATGAATTCATAATTCACGATACTAAATATGTCGAATCAATTATTTGGGCAAATTTTATAGGGAAGTTTAAATGTTGTAACTCTTCAGTTGTTTATAAAAAATTAGTAATTGATGAAAATGTAAATCTTGACGATTATATTAAATATCAATTTACATTACAAGATTGGAATACCTGGATTAATATTGCAAATTTTACAACATTCTATTGTTTACCACTTTCTACAACAACAGTTGGTGTTGCAACCGAATCAATAACACGCCCTAAAGAATATAATATTTTGATTCAACGCTTTGATTCTGAAAAGAGAATGTATAAATACTTGTGTGATTTATTTCCACACGATTTACCTTTCGATGAAAAAGGATATGACTCTTATGTTTTCTATAGTTTACTCAATCTGGCTTATCAACGAAAAGACTTTAGAAGGGCGAAGGAACTTGGAAAAGAAATTAATAATAAATCTTTAAAGGTTCTGTGCTCTCAGCATAGAATTTTATTTTGGATATTTGTTTCATTGAAACGAATAAAAAATAATTTAATTAATAAAGCTTATCATCTTAAGACGATATATTAACTTCTTTCGACCAAATAACAAACCCCTCCAACTATTCAGTCGAAGGGGTTTTTCTGTAAACATCTTTTTATTTTCAAAAATACCTCTTACGATACGTAGCAGCTTATTACTTCCACACTCCATACCCGTTTAGGGTCAGAACCTACGGCGGCTACTTTTATGCTATAGGTTTGTCCCGGAATCAGACCTTCAAGTAAAACTTTACTTTTCGTACTGGTAACGCTGATGTAAACACTTTCGTCTGTTTTCGGATTTTTTGTATATCGTATTTCGTAGCTGTACGAATGATTTACGACATCCCATTTTACCTCAAGACTTCCTGACATTTTTCCCTGCTTAATTTGGACGTTTACTACCTGATCTAGAATGCCCACAGGGGTTCCTTTACGGTTTACATCATATCCCGAACTAAGGATGATGGCCTCATTACCGCCACTTATGTCCTGTACTCTCATAGCTCCTGTTTTCAAAGCTCCTTCCAAGTCAAAGCGTGCGTTGTTTTTTAAAACAGTTATTTGTTTATTCCCATCCACCATTTTCGAAAGAAGATCGTCAAAAACCCCTTTCTTAGTTTTGATTAATGTTGCTATTTCTGCTAAGTCCGCAAAATTCGGATTATCAGTAATATTATCACCAATTGTCTTTGCTTTAATACTCAGTTCATTGTCTGAGTAATTGTGTGTAGAAAAATCGATACTAACTCTAGCTGTTGCCATATTCATTTTTTTTTAATTATTCATAATTATGTTGTTTTAAAAAGATGTTTTGATCTGATATTGTATTTTTACTCTGCCCTGTGTATAGCGTAAGTAGTTGAAACTATATAATGTCGTATTTCTTAATTCTTCCACTTTCGTGTAAATTTGTGCAATTAGCTTCGTTGACCGTTGGTTCGTGGTATAATGATTATTTAAAACCACAAATTTCACGAATTCCCACAAATTAATTCGAGAAATAATTTGTGGGAATATGAATTGTCACGAATGAATATATGACATTTAATTGTTCGTCCTACTTGATCATTCTTCTTTGTTTTATTTTCGTACCTGTAAATACAGTTTTCGTTTCCGTAATTTATTTTATTCATATTCAAAGATTCGTTTTCGGATTCGTAAACCTGATTTACGGATTCGTTTTCCACTTATACATATTCTCCAATAGATTTTTTCATTTTCCTATATGAGTTTACTTATCCGTAAACTTGCTTTTCATATCCGTAAATAAGGTATTCGTATATAAAAAATGTGTATGTAAATCCGTAAAGGCATATTTCGGGTTGCTTTATTTAAAGTTGAAATACGTAAATAACGTTTGATGATCGATACACCCTGATTTGTTTCTGCTTATTGTAAAGAACGATTTGATTTTCTTCCGTAAATATCAGGTAAATTAACTAGACAAAAAATAACCCTTTGGGGTTACAAATTCATTTTTTATTAAAATAAATTCATTTTTTTCTTTGCACTATCAAACCAAAGCTATAAATTTGCTTAAAATAATTCGAACGAAATGAATTGTTTTTTTGTTTGTGCGAAAATGAACTTTACTTTTAACTAAATCATCGAACTTTATTTTGAAATCTTTATCTGAATGGGAAGAGGAATGGATGGCTATGTTCAAATTGCATTCTGCCAATCTGGTACCGTCAATACTTGAGGAATGGAGGCAAGAGAAAACTCATTTCCCCAAATTGTATAATAATCCGAATGTCAGTTTGACAGTTGTAGAAATGTGCACTCCAAAATTTGAGTTGCATATAGGTATGCATAAAGAATGGTTGCATCATAAGGCCATTGAAATAGAAGAACCAACAAATTTTACATACCTGATAAGCCTGACACATCCGCAAGATCGTATTTTTTCACTCGAAACAGAGATTATTGGGTATGAAATTTTGATGTCGCTCTCACCTGCGAAACGCCAATTATTTTGGATGAAGTACCATCGGAGATTTATGGATGTGAATGGTGATTATTTTTTCTATGCGCTCCATCTTAAAGTGCATAAATTTGACGACAACGGAACTCCCGTGCTTATTATGGTTGAAACTAAACGTCTTCCAAAGAAATATCAACCGGATAAAATACATTACAGGGAGTTTTCTCACAAGATAAAACAAGAAACAAAGCGGGTAGAACCGATTCTAAAGAAATTAAGTCCTCGTGAGCAGAAGGTTCTTGAATTGGCCTACGAAGGATTTACATCGAGTGAAATAGCCTTGATATTGAAAATTTCAATAAACACGGTAAAAGCTTTCAGAAAGAAAATTTTGAAAAAACAAAATGTGAATAAAATGCATATGGCTTATGTCGTAGCTCATAAATAGAAAATGATTTGATTGGAAAAATACTAAGAATCCATTACTGTAAGCAAAGAATGTCAATTTTTCTTTCTCTCAGTTAATTAATTAACGAATAATCAGGCATGGTTGCCTTTTTAATTGAGAAGTTAATTGTATATTTGCATTTGGATTATACATAATGAATCGCAGACTATGATTACTTTGATAAGCAAATCAACCGGTATCTCAGTGAAAACTATTTATTTTGCTGAAAAGCCAATTCTGTTGAAAAACACATTTAGCACATTCAGAAGTACAAGTTCAAATATAAATTGTAATTTTTTTTACAGAAGCGAAATTAACACACTCATTAATTCCCTAAAAGTATCAGATAGTGATTTGCTAAATTCATTTAGTAAAAATACACGATACGAAATAATACGCTCGATACGTGATAATCTGATTGAAATTGATAATGAGGCATCAATAGATGATTTTATTCCACTATATAACTGTTTTGCAGAAGACAGAGGTTGGCGAAATTTCAGATTGAGAAATGAGATGTTGAATAATTATCGTGTAACATTATGTAAACTGAATAATAAGCCTATAATTGCTCATTTATATTTAATTGATCACAACAGTAAACGTGTTTGTTTAGAGTCTTCAGTCTCTCAACCCGATGATATGAGAGGTAGTAGCTTGAAATCTTTAATAGGGAGATCGAACAGACATTTACATTATTCGGATATGCTATATTTTAAAAGCTTAGGTTTTGAATACTATGATTTTGGGGGTTACGACAACTATAACACTGCCGATAAAAAAAAAATGGGAATTAATCGCTTTAAAGCTGGATTTAATGGTGTTCTTGTTTATGAGTCAAATTATGTATCTTACCCACTTTTAGTCTTATTTCGAATAAAGAAATTATTAGGGCTTTGGTCGTTTAACTAGAAGGAATATAGTAATATACCATTCATAAATCTAATTTAGACAATACAGTGCTAACTATAAGTTCCCTTCAAGAGAACCAACGGTTAGCAACTGAAGGAAGATTGCCAGGTTTGCCGCTCGGTTTGCCAAGAATTAGGACCCGTTTTCAAATGGCTCTTCCTTCTCAAGCCCGGATTGACTGAGATTTTAGCGTGAGCTCATTTAAGCGTTCATGCCAAAGCCTGAAGAGGATATGAAATACCATTGTCTTTGAAAAATCAAAATACGATATTGTATTCATACAATATATTTAATTTCATCATACTTCCTACTTATTTAACTTTTAAGAGCTATGCATTTTCAAATCCTTTTCGGAATTATTTCCATTACAACTATACTTGCATTGATTATTTATAAAAGGCAATCTGTTTTTAATATTGTTGTATATGAAGCACCTAATGCCACAAAAATATTTGATTATCAGAATTCAAAAAGGATTTTTTGGATTAAGCCAAAAGTTCGATCCAAGTTAAATGCTGTGTTGACGATGGCAGACCCTTTCTTGTTTGTTCATAACGAAGAACTGTTTTTATTCTATGAAGAGAAATCGGAATTAAATGAAGGTATAATTAAAGCATATAAAACAAGTGATTTAATTGTTTGGCAGGACTTAGGAACTATTTTAACTGAAAGTTGTCATTTGTCTTTTCCTTTTGTATTTAGGCATGAAAATGAAATATATATGATGCCAGAGACTTTTGATTATGAAAACCTTTGTTTGTATCGTTTTACCGATTTCCCTTATGGATGTACTTTAGATAGACGCATGATGATTGGAGATCATTTTATTGATTCACATATATTTAAACAGGATGATATCTGTTTTCTATTTACTAATAGTAGCGATTGTGAACTTCAGCTTTTTTATTCGAAAGATTTAATTGATTGGACAATGCATCCTATGAGCCCTATAGTTAAGGGTAGCAAATTTTCTCGTAGTGCAGGATCAATTGTAAATGTGAATGGTAAAAAATATAGGGTTGCTCAGGATACATCGAATATGTATGGTGATAATTTTCACGTATTCGAGATAAGTAAACTTTCCACAACAGAATATGCAGAATCCTTAGTGTATAAAAACCTGATTAAAAAAGATATGATCTGGAATAAGGAAGGGGGGCATCACTTTAATAGCGTTTTATTTAAAGGGCGATATATTTCAGCTTTTGATGGAAGGAAAAGAGTAAGTGCGTGGGAAAAAATAGCCTATCCGTATTTTCGGGTTTTTCAAAAGTTAACGAAGTAGAGATTGTCTTCAAAATCAATTATAGTATAAACTACAAATTTATGTTCTCAATCATAATACCACTCTATAATAAAGCTGCATATATCCAAAAGGCTATAATGTCGATACTTTCTCAAACTTTCAGAGAATTTGAGATTATTATTGTAAATGATGGATCAACAGATAACTCGTTAGAAGTTGTCCGTAATTGTCCACTGTCCACTGTCGATTGTCAATTAATAGATCAGCCGAATAAGGGAGTGTCCACTACACGTAATAATGCAGTAAAGTTAGCAAAATATGAATATATTGCTTTTCTGGATGCCGATGATTGGTGGAGTCCAACATATTTGGAGGAAATGAAGAAATTGATTACCGATTTTCCCGAAGCCGGCATATATAGTAGCGGATATTATATAATGAAGATGAATGTGAAAACAGTTGCCAGTATTGGAGTTGAGTCGGGTTTTAGAAGCGGCTATATAAACTATTTTCAGGTATATGCAAATAAATTAGCTATGCCTGTTTGGACAGGTGCAACGATAATAAAAAAATCAGTATTTGATTCAGTACATGGCTTTAAACCAGACTTAAAATTAGGAGAAGATTTTGATTTGTGGGTGCGGGTGATTCTGAAATATCCGGTAGCATTTTTAAATAAACCTTTGTCATACTATAATCAGGATGTGGAGTTGGCTAATCGGGCAATTGGAAAAAAACTATACGAACCATGCGAACACATGCTTTTTACTGATTACGGAGATTTAAATAATAATCCCGATTTTCGGATTTTATACGAACGTTTAGCAGTGTATGGATTATTATCCTATTATTTAGCCGGAAAAAATAAAAGTGAAGTTGAAACTATTCTTTCTCAAATTAATTGGTCCGATCATTCATTTAAATATCGTCTGTATTACAAAATCTTCCCAAAAGGGTTGGTGAATTTTTGGATGTATATTTTAAAGATAGGATCAGCATTGAAAAGATATTTCATTCTTTTATTCATCCTTTGTAGTTTTTAGAAGAATAGAAGCAAATTAAAATTCGTACCATTCTTACTTATGATATATGAGTTTTAGTTTAATAACATAATTATAAACCTACTCAATGAAAATTGCATACCTACTTGGGTCATTAAATCGTGGAGGTACTGAAACTTTGCTTTTGGATGTTTTCCGTAATGCAGAGAAGAATGGTCTCGAAGCTATAGGAATATATCGAAAAGAGGGTGGCTTAGAGCAAGAATTTATTGAGAGTGGAGTGAAAATGTACAGGCTTTCGGTAGGGAAAAACCTTATAACCTATTTAATTCAACTTCGTAAATTGTTAATAGAAAGTGAAACAAATGTTGCTCATGCCCAACAACCTATTGATGCTCTCTATGCCAGATTAGCTTGCTTTGGAACCAAAATAAAGATTTTACTTACATTGCATGGGTATGATTTTGCTGAAAAAAAGTTTAGCTTATTTATATTGAGGTTTATAATTAAACGAACTGATGTAAATATATTTGTTAGTGAAGTGCAGCAGACACATTATCAACAAAAGTATCGATTAAAATGTAAAAAGCAGAAGGTAGTCTATAATGGCGTGTCATTTGAAAAATTGAATAAGTTTACTCCACAGATGACTTTAAGTCGGTCAATGAGTAATCTACGTGATGAACAAAGTATTTTATCTAATACATTGTTACTTGGAACTGTTGGAAATTTTGTTCCAGGACGTAATCAAATGATAATTTGTCGTTTTTTGAAAGAGTTGAAAGCTAAAAAAGTAAATTTTTATTGTGTATTTGTAGGTGGACGTGATAAAAATTCACCTCATTTATACGATGATTGTGTTGATTTTTGCAAGCAAAATGAATTGAATAGAAATGTTTCATTTATTGGTTCTCGCAATGATGTCCCTGCCATACTTCATCAATTAGATGCTTTTTTGTATTCAACTGATCACGACACATTTGGACTCGCCGTAGTTGAAGCTATGGCGGTTGGCATTCCTGTTTTTGTGAATGATTGGGAAGTAATGACTGAAATAACGAAAAATGGAAAATATGTTACTCTATATAAAAGCAATGATGAGGTTGATTTACTTCAACAATTTATGGTATTTTTGCAAAATAAAGAAACTTATAAAGATAAAGCGCGAGCTGCAGCTTGCTTTGTACGTGAGATGTACAGCATAGAGAAACATATTGAAAATTTGAAACAAGTATATATAGGTAGTTAGTTAGGAGCATATAGTTGGTCGTAAGAAGTATATAATCAACTATCAATTATCAACTACCAATTATCAACTAAGAAATGAACTACTTTCCTAAATACTTTACCGAAAAAGCCATGTTGCTTTATATAGTATCCTTATTTGTAATAAGCTTGGTTTTCTTTTCGCGTGTACTTCCATTAATGTTTATGACTTTTGGTTTAGTTGAAGTAATAGGATTTTTTTATTTTTCGAATTTGCTTACAAAAAAGTGGGCTAATTTTTCTCAAAAGAGATTCAAACTAAATCTTTTTTATACAGCTTTCTTTATTCGGTTGGCTTGGGTATTGTTCAGTTATGTATTTTATAGCTATAGATATGGTGTGCCTTTTGAATTCGAAGCCGCAGATTCACATTTTTATGATTATTCAGGTACCTGGATACATAGTTTACTTATTAACAATCAAGGTTTGCATCCTTTTTTGGAAACATTGAAAGGTGGGTATTCCGATGCCGGTTATGCGATCTATTTGGGAGTCCAATATGTTTTTACCGATGATTCGATCCTAATTGCCCGTATATTGAAGGCAGTTTATGGAGCTTTTACCTGTATCCTTATTTACAAATTCGCAATACGTAATTTTGGTGAAGAAGTAGGACGTATGGCAGGCATATTTTGTATGCTTATGCCCAATATGATTTATTACTGTGGTTTGCATTTAAAGGAAACAGAAATGGTCTTACTTACTGTTTGGTTTATGGAACGTGCCGATGCTATGTTACGAAATAAAAACTTTAATTTTGCTGAAATAGCACCTCCTTTACTTTTAGCAGGAGTACTCTTCTCTTTTCGAACGGTATTGGGCGCAACTGCCTTATTTGCCCTTTTTACATCGTTGATGTTTTCATCTACTCAAGTCGTAGGTTGGGGAAAACGGTCTATAATCATTGTGTGGATACTTGGAACAGTTGTTTATTTTATAGGTGGTCAAATATCCACCGAGGTTGAACAGGTTTGGAAAGACAAAGACGAAAATCAAACAACATCCATGGCATATCGTGCAGAACAAGAAAATGGAAATAAGTTTGCTAAATATGCTTCTACAGCTGTTTTTGCACCAATTATTTTTGTTATGCCATTTCCAACCATGGTTCATACGGATGGACAAGAAAATTCCCAATTGTTGCATGGGGGTTATTACGTAAAGAACTTTATGGCTTTCTTTGTGCTCATAGCTTTTCTTTGGGTAATTAAAAATAAAAAATGGAGGAACTATATGTTGATAGGCTCTTTTACCATTGGATATTTGGGGATAATTGCCATGAGTTCTTTTGCGCAGTCGGAGCGTTTTCATCTCCCGGCTTTACCCTTTTTATTGATTATGGCTGCTTTTGGTTTAAGTAAAGTGTCAAATAGTGATAAGAAATATTTCAAGTGGTATATGATATTTATTTTTATTGCACTTGTTGCCTGGAATTACGTAAAGTTAGCAGGAAGGGGATTGGCGTAGATAATTATGAATTATAAATTATAAATGATTGCTGATAACCCAATAACCATTTAATAACCTAATAACTAATACCTCAATAACAGATAAACTAGTGAAGATATTAATAGTTTGTAGTCGTAATTCAGGGAAGATTGCTCCGTTTATTCAAGAGCAGGGTGATGCTTTGTCTCAGTTAGGAGTAGAAATTGCTTACTTCCCGATAGAAGGAAAGGGACTCTGTGGTTACCTGAAAAACAAAAAACGATTGTTATCAAAGATAAATGAATTTATGCCGGATTTGATTCATGCTCATTATGGATTGTCAGGTTTATTAGCAAATCTCCAGCGCAAAATACAGGTAATTACCACTTATCACGGTAGTGATATTAATAATACTAAGATATTTCCACTATCCAGATTGAATATGATTTTGTCGGTACATAATATCTTTGTTTCAGAGAAAAACAGATTGAAATCAAATCAAACCCGTAATCAATCACTGATTCCATGTGGCGTTGACACAAATTTGTTTAAGCCTCAGGATAAATCTAAAGCTCGTAAAATTCTTGATTTGAATGAAGATAAAATATACATCTTATTTGCCGGAGCATTTGCAAATTCAGTAAAAAATTCTGCTTTGGCAAAATCGGCAGTTTCACTCTTAAATGATGTTTGCCTTATTGAATTACAAGGTTATTCTCGCGAGGAAGTTGCGTTGCTTATAAATGCTGTAGATGTAGTTTTACTGACTAGTTTTACTGAAGGTTCACCTCAAATCATCAAAGAAGCTATGGCCTGCAATTGTCCGATAGTTTCGGTTCCTGTTGGTGATATTGAAAATGTTATTTCTGGAACTGCTGGTTGTTTTATTTCAACTTATAAACCGACGGATATCGCAGACAAACTTAAACAAGCTCTGGAGTATGGAAAGCGAACAGACGGAAGAGAAAGAATATTATCATTGGGATTGGATAGAGAAGCGGTTGCAAAGCAAATTTTATCCGTCTACAAAAAGTTTTGTGACAGATAGTAACCACCTGTCTTGACTATTAATAATTTATCATAGATTAAAATGAAACTTCATTCAAAATTTTCTGAAATAAACCTCTTACAATGGAACGCATTGGTTGAAAAATCATCAACAGCATCGTTTTTTCAGACTCCCGAATGTTATGAATTTTATTCTTCACTTTCGTTTTTACAACCATTTGTTTATGCTGTCTCCGAAAATGAGAAGTTGACGGGTTTGGTGTGCGGCTATGTAATTTCGGAAGGTAATTTCATTAAAAGATTCTTTAGTCGTCGGGCTATTGTTCCAGGAGGACTATTGCTTGATAATGAAATATCTACTGATGCACTGCAGTTTTTACTGACCCATCTTAAGCAAGAACTTAATAAGCAAAGTATTTATATAGAAATACGGAATTTCAATGATTATTCGCTTTTTCGTACTAATTTCGTATCGGCGGGTTTTAATTATCAGGCTCATTTGAATTTTCATGTTGCTACTCATGATGTTGATTCGGCTAATTTGCAACTTAACCGCACCAAAAGAAGATGTTTGAAGTTGTCACGAAAAGAAGGTGTGGAATGGGTGGAAACCACTAATCCTGAAGATGTGAAAACTTATTATGATATGCTTCTACAATTGTACAAAACTAAAATAAAAACACCTCTGTTTCCATTCGAGTTTTTTGAGAAAATAGTTCAATCCCCTTGTGGAAAGCTTTTTGTAGTGAAGTATTCCGGTAAAATAATTGGGGGAAGTATTTGCGTTTTGCTGGCAGATAAAACTGTATATGAGTGGTTTGTTTGTGGTTTAGATGGACGAACGAAGAACGTCTTTCCATCAACATTGGCAACCTGGGCGGGAATTGAATATGCAGCATCAAATGGTTTTGAACGATTTGATATGATGGGTGCCGGTAAGCCAAATGAAGGATATGGAGTTCGAGAATTTAAATCGGAATTTGGAGGTGAATTGGTTGAACATGGACGCTTTTTGTATATTTCCAGTCCGAAATTATATTCATTTGGCAAATATATTGTCAAAAAATTGAAAGCCAGGAAAAGGAAATAGAAGATAGCTTAGATAATTTATGTTGTAAAAATGCTTTGCTTATAGAGTAAATCAGTAATGATTAATGAAATAAAAATGGAATATATTTGGGACTACTTAAATGACAAAACCTATAATACTAAGGTTGGATTGTATAAATTTAAACGAGAATATAAGTTTATAACCACTAATAGTACTGGTAGATTAAATAATGTATTAGATATAGCTGGTGGTTCGGGAAGGTTTGCGTTACCTTTATATTCTAGCTCAAATAAAATGACAGTTCTGGATGTTAATTCAACGGCACTTGATATTTTAAAAGAAAGAAATAGTAATATCAATACGATTTGCAGTGATTTTATCAAATCAGAAATATCGGACACATTTTCTTTGATTCTTTGTGTTGAGGCAATTGAATATTTTGAAGATTGGGAAGTTTTTTTTAGCAAAACTCATGAGATTTTAAAAGAAGATGGCAGATTCATTTTCACGTATGCAAATCCGGGCAGTTGGCGATATTTTCTAAGAAAAATGAAACATTGGAAAAATAAGCCAACACGTTATAATGAAATGACATTCATTGAGTTAAGAGAATTATTGTATAAATGTAATTTTGAAATTGAAAATATGGAGGGTATGAATTGGATACCTTTTCCATTATCTTCAAACAGTAAACTGGTTTCATTTTTTGAGTTTATTGAAAATTTCTTTAGACTCAGATATTGGTATTCTCAAAGTCCGTGGATATTGCTTTCGATAAGGAAATGTCAAACTCATAGTAGTGAAAGCTAAAAGATTTATACTACAAAATTTTGAATCAAATGAGATATGTTTAATAGTTCTGTTGTCCTATACCTATTTTAGTTATCATTCTTTTAATCATTAATATATGAATATACTAATGGATATTGCTCATCCAGCTCATGTACATTTACTTAGGAATACGTATTATGAGTTGACAAAGCGAGGACACAAAGTTTTTGTAACAGTTAAGGATATTCCGGCAGCAATGAACCTGTTAGATATTTATCAAATTCCCTATACGTATTTAGGAGGCAAGAAAGATAGTTTGATAGGTAAAGCTCTTTTACAATTGAAGTATAATTTTAAAATATGGAGATTGGTGATTTCTAATAAAATCGAAATTGGGTTTAGTTCGTCACTCACCATTACACATATTTCCCGAATAACGGGAATGAAATCAATATTTTTGGATGACGATGATGATGTTGTTGAACCTCTTGTTGTAAAATATGCTCATCCTTATGCCGACGTGGTACTGAGTCCGGAGTGCGCTCAAAGAGCCACTTCAAAGCGAGTTGCTTATAGAGGTTATCATGAGTTAGCTTATTTACACCCAAGTCGGTTTACTCCTGATTCATCCGTATTGAAAGAAATAGGATTAAAAGAGGGTGATACTTACTTTGTGTTACGTTTTAATGCTTTTAAGGCACATCATGATGTTGGAGTGATGGGTTTGTCTATTGAGAATAAGCGTAAGTTGATAGAATATCTGGAGCAAAAAGGAAAAGTGTTTATAACAACGGAACGGAACATTGACGATGAGTTTAAGAAGTACCAATTGCTTCTATCTCCTGAAAAAGTGCATTCGCTCATTTATTATGCCACTATGCTAATTGGCGATAGTCAGACCATGACCTCTGAAGCTGCTGTACTGGGAACACCGGCTATACGAAGCAACAGTTTTGTTGGGCAAATCTCATATCTGGAGGAGGAAGAACATAAATATGGCTTGACTTATGGTTTCTTGCCTGACAAGTTTGATGCAATGCAACTAAAGATTGAAGAGCTACTATCGTTGACTAATTTAAAAGAAATATGGCAGGAACGACGAATGAAAATGTTGAAAGATAAAATAAATGTCACTGCATTTTACGTATGGTTTATCGAAAATTATCCTGAAAGCCGACGAATAATGAAAGAAAATCCTGATTTTCAGAATTGCTTTCGGTGAAATAAGCTAGAATAAACATTTTTGTTGTATTTTTGGAACAGATTTTAGTTTGTAGTTAAAATATAACATGTGCCCGAAATGCATATCTTTTATAAGTTTGAATCAATTTTCAATGAATCGTGTTTTTTGACACACTAATTGAAAATCCATTTTCCAATGAAAATACTCATATATTTAGGTCATCCTGCACACTTTTATATTTACAGAAACTCAATAAATAGTTGGGTCGCTTCAGGACATCAGATTTTTATCCTCATAAAGAAAAAAGATGTATTGGAAGATTTACTTATAGCCTCCAACATACCTTATTTTAATATATTAGAGGAGGGTAGAGTTGATTCAACCTGGGGGATATTTATGGGAATGCTTAAACGTGCAATCAGACTATTCATATTCTGTTTGCGTAATAAACCAGACATTCTCACAGGTACAAGCGTTGAGAATTCATTTGTTGGTAGGGTTTTAGGCATACCGGTTATAAATGTGAATGAAGACGACGCCAATGTTGTACCACTCTATGCCAAACTAAGTTATCCGCTTGCTACTTCAATTTTAAATCCCTGTGTTTGTAATAGTGGGCGTTGGGATAAAAAAGCAATAAAGTACCATTCATATCACGAATTAGCTTATCTACATCCAAATCATTTTACTCCGGATAGAAAGATTGTGGGAAAATACTTATCACCCGACAAACCCTATTTTCTGATTCGACTAGCTAAACTTACTGCATATCACGATACAGGTATGAGAGGCATAGAAGCTGAGATAGCAGAGCATATTATCAATCTTCTGAAACCCCATGGAACTGTTTATATCAGCTCGGAACGAGAACTGGAGCCTCAGTTTGAAGAATACAGAATTGCGATTAATCCGCTGGATATACATCATGTGATGGCTTTTGCACAATTATATATTGGAGATAGTCAAACTATGGCTGCCGAAGCTGGTGTGTTGGGTGTGCCATTTGTTCGTTATAATGATTTCGTGGGACGGATAGGTTATTTGAATGAATTGGAAAATGAGTTTCAATTAGGGTATGGAATCAAAACAAAGGACGTTGAAGATTTATACAGTACTATTTCAAAACTCGTTGTATTACCTGATAGATTAGAGATATTTCAGGAACGAAGAAAGAAAATGCTTTCGAAGAAAATAGATTTTGCAAAAGTCCTGACCTGGTTTATAGAGGATTATCCAAATAGTGCTAAGACAATGAAACTAAATCCTGAATATCAAAACAAATTTAAATAAGAAGTTGGTAGTAAGAAGTCGGTAGTAAGTACATACTCCTGACTTCCAGCTACCAGTTACCAACTATATTTATAATGAAAAAGCTAATTCTCGTTGCAGGTGCACGACCAAATTTCATGAAAATTGCTCCATTGATGCATGCTTTAAGAAATCATCCCGGCATAAAACCAATTTTGGTACATACCGGTCAACATTACGATGTAAAGATGTCGGGGCAGTTTTTCGACGAACTGAATATTCCTGCGCCCGATATAAATCTGGAGGTTGGTTCGGCTAGTCATGCTGTACAAACAGCCCGTATTATGGAAGGTTTTGAACAAGTTTGCTTGAATGAGCAACCTGATTATGTATTAGTAGTCGGAGATGTAAACAGCACAGCGGCCTGCACTTTAGTGGCTTCCAAAATGGGAATTAAAACGATACATTACGAAGCCGGTTTGAGAAGTAATGATAGAACTATGCCCGAAGAAATAAACCGATTGGTGACTGATGCCATCAGTGATGTATTTATTACAACCAGCATTGATGCCGACGAGAATCTTTTACATGAAGGTGTTCCTGCTCAAAAAATTCATATGTTGGGAAACCTGATGATTGATTCATTGGTAGCTCAACTGCCGAAAGCTAAAAAAACCGGACTCGTTTTTAAATTATTAAATCGTGACAGGCAAATACAATTAGGAGTTGATTTTTTTGAAGGTAAATACGGAGCATTGACGTTTCATCGTCCCGGTAATGTAGATGATAAAGATTCTTTGTCCAAATTAGTTAATCTATGGGGCGAAATATCTCAACAAATACCATTGGTTTTTCCTGTTCATCCACGAACCTATAAGAACATACTCCAATTTGGTTTGCAGGCTGATATTGATAAATATCCAAATTTGTTTTTTATTGAACCGCTGGGCTATTTACAATTTATACATTTGGTGAGTTGTTCAACCTTTGCCTTGACCGATTCCGGTGGAATTCAGGAAGAAACAACGTTTATGAATATTCCGTGCTTAACTGTTCGCCCTAATACCGAACGACCCGTTACAGTGTGGGAAGGAAGTAACAAGTTGATTAAGATGAATGAAATAGTATCAGAAGTAAAACTTATAATTGAAGGAAAAGGAAAACATGGCACAACTCCCAAATACTGGGATGGACATACAGCTGAAAGAATAGTACAGCTGATTGATGAATTTAAAATATAACAGATTTCAGACTGTAGTTAACGAAATTAATTTCTTAGTTTTTAAATATCAACATATTATGCCAAAGGATTTCACACTTTCAGCCTATCGCCAATTACTTATAGCAATTGTGCAGTCAGGTTACTCTATCTTCCCTTTTGAAGATTGGTGCGATGGCAAAGCTCAGGGACGTTTTGTGATATTACGACACGACGTTGATTTAATGGCAAATAATTCGCTTATTACTGCACGTATAGAAGCCGAGATGGGTATTCGGGCATCTTATTATTTTCGGGTTGTGCCACAAAGTAATATTCCGTTAATAATTACTCAGATTGCCGCGTTGGGACATGAGATAGGTTATCACTATGAGGATTTATCTCTGTTTAAGGGAGATAAAGATAAAGCAATAAAGCATTTTGAGCAACAGTTGAATTACTTTCGACAATTTTATCCGGTTCGTACGATCTGTATGCATGGTAGTCCGGCTTCAAAATGGGATAATCGTGATATCTGGAAAACATTTAATTATCGTGATTTTGGAATTATTGGTGAACCATACTTCGATTTACTGAATAATGAATCCGATATAATTGAAAACATAGTTTATTTTACTGATACAGCCCGTATGTGGGATGGCGATAAGTATAATGTTCGGGATAAACTGTTGATAATCAAAAAGCAAAATTTGAATTCACACTCACAACCGGAAAGTGTTTCTGAAATTGAAAACCAGAAAATACATACTACATTTGATGTGATAAATTGGTTTAAAACAGTTAGAAATCATAATGTTATTATGATAACTACTCATCCTCAACGTTGGACTGATAAATTGGCAGAATGGTACCTGGAATTTTTGAAACAAAAAGCTAAAAATTTTGTGAAGAAGTATATTGTACTAAACAAAACAGATTATTAAGAAAGATTCAGTGTCTTATTTTGTTTAATAAGTAGCTCTGATGTTGACTTTAAAAGAATTCATTAATTCCATTGTTTCTATTTCCAACGATTATTTTCCTACTGGTATGATTAGAATATATGTAAATTCTGTATATATTTGTATTGTATTTGCAAAAACACCTTTCTGAAATGAGAATATTATACAAACCTTCATATCTATATTTGATTATTGATTTTCTGATACTTATCCTGACTTTGTATGTAGTATTGGATTGGTTTCCACTTACGACCAATTCTCCTTTTAGTAAATACTCCTGGCCTTCAGTTTTTTATATTATTCAATGGATGTTTTTTTCCTATTTGACATATCGATACAGACCTCTGAAAAAGCAACAGTTTTACCAAATAACTCTTCGATTATTCTATGTTACGTTGATTAATTTCATAGTTTTCATAGTTTTAATACACTATTATTTTAAACCTTATTCAGGATTTGTACTTCTTGCCACCACCGTCCTTATTTTTCTGGTAAATTATTTATTCCTGTCCTTTTATTATGCATACAAACTGGCTGTTGATTATAACGAAATAAACCTAAAGCCAGGTAAAGAGCGGATTGATGCAAAGGCAAAACCCGCAAATGAACTAGATGATGAAAGTTATGCCCAATTACAATCGACAATACGCTCGCATTCAGGTATTGCATCGCTTAAGTTCTTAGAAAACAACATAGATTTAAGAAGTGGTAATACAATGGTTTATGTAAATAATGATGTTGAGAATTTACGTATGTATCCGAATTACCAGTATTCAACTATTGTTCAGTTAGAAAGGCTGAATAATATGAGAAAAATCAATAAGAAATTTACTGTAATTAATGATAAACTACCAGACAATGGTTTATTTATATGTTGTTTTGAACCAAAGAGTACCCGAAAGAAAAACATATTGAGAAAAAATCCGAAAGGTATAAACTATATTGTTTATTTTTTCTATTATTTGTTCAAGCGGGTAATGCCTAAAGTTATTCTTACAAGGCATTTGTATTATTTAATTACTCGTGGTAATGACAGAGTGTTTTCTAAAGCAGAAATATTAGGACGGCTGTATTGTTCCGGTTTCAAGGTTATTTCAGAAAGGAAAGTCTGTCAGCTGACTTATGTCATTGCGCAGCGGGTAAAAGAACCTGAAACTACGCAAAAGCGAATTTATGGTCCTTTAATTCGTTTGAGGCGATATGGTAAAGATGCAGAATTAATACAGGTTTACAAACTAAGGACTATGCATCCGTTTTCGGAATACTTGCAAGGATATATTTTTGATCGTAACTATTTAAATAGTGAGGGTAAATTCAATAAAGATATTCGGATTACAACCATTGGTCATATTATGCGGAAGTATTGGATTGATGAACTTCCTATGTTTTTCAATCTGTTTAATGGAGAAATGAAATTAGTAGGTGTACGTCCGCTAAGTAAACAATACTTTAATTTATACAGCGAAGAATTACAAAACAGACGGGTGAAATTCAAACCCGGTTTGTTGCCTCCTTTTTATGCTGACCTACCTCATACACTGGATGAAATTCAGCAATCGGAAATGAATTATCTGAATGCCTGTGAGACCAATGGAACTATGGTTACCGATATGAAGTATCTGACGCTGATTTTGAGAAATATACTTATCAAAAGAGCCCGAAGTGGATGATAGATTAATTGTCAATTGTCAATTATCAATTGTGAATTATAAATTTTAAATTTTAAATTGAATAGTGCTGGTCATCAAAGCTATTTACAGTGATTTCATGTTGTAACCAGAATAATAATACGTCGTAATAAAATATATGGAAGAAGAAAAAATTACCGGATTACCCGAAAATGCATCTCGTGAATTAATGGAGGGAGAAGAATACAAACCTCTGCTTTCGCCGGATAAAAATTATCCTGAAGTAAATGTTCGTTCTGTTTCGTGGGGATTGTTTATGGCAATCCTTTTTTCAGCGGCAGCGGCTTACCTGGGGTTGAAAGTCGGACAAGTGTTTGAAGCCGCCATACCGATTGCCATCATTGCTGTTGGGCTCTCCAGCGCATCAAAACGTAAGAACGCGTTAGGTGAGAACGTAATTATACAATCAATTGGTGCCAGTTCGGGAGTTATTGTGGCAGGAGCTATCTTCACATTGCCTGCTTTGTATATTTTGCAGGCAAAGTATCCTGATATTACGGTGAGCTTTCTACAGGTTTTTCTGAGTTCCTTGCTTGGAGGTGTGTTGGGCATTTTATTTCTGATACCTTTCCGGAAATACTTTGTTTCGGATATGCATGGTAAATATCCTTTCCCCGAAGCAACTGCAACCACACAAGTTCTGGTTTCCGGCGAAAAAGGAGGTGATCAGGCCAAACCGCTTATTCTTGCAGGTATAATCGGTGGTTTGTTCGACTTTGTTATTGCTACTTTTGGTACCTGGGCCGAAACGTTTACTTCGCGTGTTTTGCCTTATGGAACTGCTCTCGCTGATAAAGTAAAGGTCGTTTTTAAGGTTAATGTTGGTGCTGCGGTATTGGGGTTAGGTTATATTGTGGGACTGAAATATGCTGCTATTATTTGTGCCGGTTCGGCATTGGTTTGGTTTGTTATTGTTCCGGTTATGCCGATGTTGAACGATAGTTTAATCCATATTTTAAATCCGAGTTTTACGGGAATGCTTAAAGATCTGTCGCCCGAAGTTATTTTTAAAACCTTTGCCCGTCACATTGGTATTGGAGGTATAGCCATGGCCGGGATTATAGGTATAGTAAAGTCACGCAATATCATTAAAAGTGCTGTCGGCTTAGCTTCTAAAGAGTTTAAAGGAAAAGGTCATGAAGTAACTGCCGAAGTAAAACGCACTCAACGCGACATTTCGATGAAAATAATTGTAATAGGAGTTATTCTAGCCCTGATTGCAACGTTTATTTTCTTCTATTTTGGGGTAGTTACCAACTTACTTCACGCTGTTGTTGGAATTATCGTTGTTGCGGTTATAGCTTTCTTATTTACTACTGTTGCGGCCAATGCCATTGCCATTGTTGGAACGAATCCCGTTTCGGGAATGACACTTATGACGCTGATTCTGGCTTCGGTTGTAATGGTTGCAGTGGGTTTGAAAGGCACCGAAGGTATGGTGGCTGCATTGGTTATTGGTGGAGTTGTTTGTACTGCGTTATCTATGGCCGGTGGTTTTGTCACCGATTTGAAGATTGGGTACTGGATTGGAACTACGCCGGCAAAACAAGAAACCTGGAAATTCCTTGGAACACTTGTTTCGGCAGCTACGGTGGGTGGTGTAATTATGATTCTGAATAAAACGTATGGATTTACGGGCGACGGTGCATTAGTTGCGCCACAAGCCAATGCCATGGCTGCTGTTATTGAGCCGTTAATGTCGGGTGTAGGTGCACCCTGGTATTTATATGCTATTGGTGCCATAATCTCATTAATTCTGACGTACTTTAATATATCAGCGTTGGCTTTCGCTTTGGGAATGTTTATACCGTTAGAGCTAAACACACCGCTTATTATTGGAGGAGCTATCAGTTGGTATGTATCTTCACGAAGCAAAAACAAAGCCCTTAATACAGCCCGTCAGGAAAAAGGAACGTTACTTGCTTCCGGGTTTATTGCCGGTGGTGCATTAATGGGAGTCTTAAGTGCTGCATTGCGCTTTGGCGGCATAAATGTGATGAATGAAAAATGGGTGGAAAGTGCCGGTGCTGAATGGTTGGCGCTGGTGATGTATGGTGCTCTTATCGGTTATTTCGTTTGGGATTCGATGCGAGCTAAAGCTGAAAAGTGATTCCTTAGAAAGAGATAATATATAACAAAAAGGTCGGTCTGAATTATTCAGGTCGACCTTTTCTACTTCTTGAGCTTTCCTTTTAGCACGACCTAGTCTGGAGACTACGCCGAACAGAGGCATAGGACTTATACTTTGGAGTTTTTTCAACTTCTGTTATCATCTCTGTCATTAATTGTTTCATCAATTTTAGAGAGTACTCTTTCCCAATCGTGATTGTTAATCTTGAAATCATGATTAGTGTCAACAAAGAACAATTCAATATTTGGACTAAGAATGTAATTGTCTTTTACTTCAAGTCCACCATACTCATCATTTTCTCCCTGTATAATCAACATTGGTGTTTGTAGATTCATCAAATGCAAATATCGATCAGGTTCAGCATCCTCATCTGGATGCTTAAATGGGTAACTAAGGCAGATTATGTGTTTAATATTTAGTTCGTCGGCAATACGAGATGAGAACCGTCCACCAGCAGACCTGGAAAGAATTACTATTTCGTTTCCCGTGCCTAAGTGCAAAATGCTTTTCTTTAATTTTTTAATTCTCAATTCTACAGACGAATTTCTCCTGTCTGACAAATAATTGAAGTAATTCCAATGACAAATTCCGTAAAACGTTTGAATAGCCCTTAGATTTATGTTCTTGATATAATCTGGTAACCATTTGAGGTGATTATTCTCAAAATTTCGAAATTTATACAATATGCTTCCAGCAGGATCTTCCCATTTTATTTTATATCTCGTTTTTTTTAAATAATTGATTAGAACATGATTTAATGAATCATCTTTTTGCCAGTTATCTCTACCAATTAGAAAAATTATTTTATTCTGACGATTCATACTCTGACTGTATTTTTTACTCTTTTTCCAATGTTGTTAATTCTACTCTCCCCCTCGTTTGCAACGAGGGGTTAATGGTTCTTTGTTTATAACAACAAACATTTATACACTACGCTGAACAGAGAGGATTTCTTTTGTATCTGTGTCGTAAATTAATATTCCCTCTGTCTCAGTGTCGAGTTGGCCAAGTAGCTTTCCTGTTGCGTCCCAAACGGAAGATTTTCCTGCACACTCAAAACCACCAGATTGTCCTATGAAATTGGCCATAAAAACAATCATTTCATACTTGCATGCAATAGCTGATAGCTTTTTAATGTCACTTTCTATGTCATCAACATCACTTAAAACACTTGCAATATAAATATTGGCATTTTCTTCGTATGCTTTTTTTGAGTGTTCTGGATTTGATAAATCATAGCAAATAGCTGGCGCAACAATACTATCGCCTATATTCAAATATATTTGCTTTTGCCCGGGTGTAAAATGGCAAACTTGTGTTGAATACAAATGTTGTTTAGAATATGTAACTCTCTCTCTTTTTGGTTGAAAAATAATCATACTAATAAATAAATTATCATTTTCCTTTGTTGGTAGTCCAACACCAATAACAATTTTATTTAAATCACAAATTTCTTGAAATACATCAAGTCTTTTATCATCAGATGTTGTAGCTAAATCCTTTGCTAATTCAGGTTCATAACCAGTTAATGACAATTCAGGAAAAACCACCATATCCGCATTATTCCGAATAGCTTGTTTTATCCACTTTAAATGATTTTCAATATTTTTCTCAATGTTTCCTTTTATTGCCTCTATCTGGGCTATTGCAACTCTCATTTTGTTGTCTTTACTGTGGTTTATTTACAATTTCCATTATCTTGTCTGGAATAAGAGTTTGTCTGAAACCATACTGCTCATATAATTCGTGGGCATCATTTGTCGCAAGCATAAAACGTTGCAAACCTTGTAAGTCAGGGTGCTGTATTATTGCACTCATAAGTTGTTTCCCCAATCCTTGTTTTCTATAGTCTTCTAAAATAAAAACGTCCATAATATATGCAAACACAGCATAATCTGTGAGAACTCTTGCAAATCCGACTAGTTTGTCTGAATTGTCATATACTCCAAAGCAAATAGAATTCTCAATAGAACGCTTAACTGTTTCAAAACTTCTACCAATAGCCCAATAGGAACGATTTGTAAGAAAATCATGAATCGCAATTAAATCTAACTTATCTTTATTTGTTGATATTTTATAATTACTCATGTTCAGTCTTTTTTTTCTAATTCTCCTCCCTCACGCTGCCACGCGATGCAATCGCGCGGGAGCAGTGTCGTTCCGACCACAGGAAGCCTAAGTATTATGTGCCGTTTTTTTGTTTTTTTTGAGCTTATTTTCTGTCTTATTTTACAAATTCATTCAAAACGTCAGCAAGACGTTCAAGTCCATCGACAATTCTGTCTTCTGGCATATTAGAAAAATTAATTCTAAATGTATTTTCTTTTCCACCATTTGGAAAGAATGAGCCACCGGGCACAAATGCTACATTTCTTTCAAGACTTTTCACAAGAACATCTCGCGCATTAATGTTTTCAGGAAGTTCAACCCAAGAAAATAGTCCTCCTTGTGGTCGAGTAAATGTTATACCTTTGGGAAATGCTCTTTCCATTGTTTTGACTGCTAAATTTCTTCGCAACCTGTATGTCTCAATTATTTTTGAAATATGTTCGTCAATATCGTATAATTCGAGGTATTTGGCAATTTCCATTTGGGCTATCGTATTACACTGTAAATCCGTTCCTTGTTTTACCAAAACATATTTGCGTATAATATCCTTGTCTCCTGCAATCCAACCGATTCTATAACCAGGACAAAATATTTTGGAAAAACTTCCTGTACAAAGTACATAACCTTCCGAATCGAATGATTTTACAGACGGTAACGGTTCTCCTTCAAAGCGCAATTCACCGTAAGGATTGTCTTCAATGATTATCACGCCATATTTCATTGCAAGTTCAGCCAGTTGTTTTCGTCGTTCATAATTCCAGGTCTTTCCTGTTGGGTTTTGAAAATTAGGAATCACATAAATCAATTTTACATTCTTTGTCTGTTGAAGCAATTTCTCAAGTTCATCTATTATCATTCCATTCTTGTCTGTTGGAACCTCTATGAAATCGCAACCATAGGCTTTGAAAGCACTTATTGCAGCAAGATAAGTTGGGCTTTCGCATAACACAATGTCTCCTTGATCCAAGAAAACTTTACCTGAGAGGTCGAGTGCTTGTTGAGAACCATGAGTTATTAGTATATTGTCACAGTCAAAAGAAGTACCAAGCCGTGTGTTCATTCTGTCGGCAATCCACGTTCGCAAAGGTGCGTATCCTTCGGTGGTTGTATATTGCAAGGCTTTATGTCCAGATTCCTCAAGTACGATTCTGTTTACTTCTTTTATCTCGTCCACTGGGAAAAGTTCAGGAGCGGGCAATCCTCCAGCAAATGAAATAACTTCAGGTCTTTCTGTTACCTTTAAAATCTCTCGTATTTCGGAAGCCTTCAAATAAGACATCCTTTTTGCATACTTTAATACCATATAAATCTTTTTTTTTAATTGATTGTCTAAATTATTTTCTGCAAATATCCAATGTATGACGACTCATGTCTACATCTCTGATATGTTCTCGTCCGCAGCATTGTTTTTTTTCTAAAATGGCACATAACACCAATATCTGCCGCACGCTGCCGCACGATTGCATCGTGTGGCAAAATCTAAATTATATAATTACTGTTTTCCCACGCGATGCAATCGCGCGGGAGCAGTGTTGTTATGGGCTAGTTATTTTTCAACTCCAATAATACTAATATTTTCAGAGTTGAATTTTCTGCTGTTTAAATGTTCTAATTGTTCAATTTTAGTTTGGACTTCTTTTGTCAACTCCTCTTTCTCAAATTCAGTTTTATAACTTTCTAGCCTTTCAGACCAAAGCCTGTAAAGTTGTATTAAAATCTCATAATCCTTGTTTGGATTTTTACTACCACGAAATATTGTCATTGTCGGATATAATCTTTTTACACTTTCACAAAATGCTTTGCCAATTGAGCTAAATGCAATTTTCTCATCAGCAATTCCTTTGATAAAATAAATTGAGAAAGCTTCAAGTTTATTTAATACATTTAATTCGAGTTCAGTAATTTCAATAGGTTTCTTTAAAAACCAATCTAAAAAATCTTTATCCCAATCTTTCACTTCATCATTTGTGAAATTTCTAATTGGTCCTTTGAATTCTATGTAATTTATTTTCACCTTTTCATCAAATATTCTATTTTCAAATGGAATAATTTCTGTACAATAGTCTCTAACTTTATCTGCCGCTATATTTGCCGCTTCCCTTTGAGAAGTAATTTTTATTTGATTTTGTGACTCAATAAGTTGTTGTTTTGCAATGATTAACTGATTTTTAGCTAGTTTAATTTGTCTAAAAATAAACAAACCTAAAACAGCAAGAACAGGTCCACTCAGAAAATATATATTCTCTAAAAATGATTTGTTTGTGTCAATTAATTCCATAAATTTTATTTTTATAATTGCCCATAACACCAATATCAGCGAACTCAATGTTCACATATTTCCACTTTAGGGGCTGTGCGTATTTTGGGTATATATTCTTTTTTATATAAAAACTTTCCCAATCCGATCAACTTACGGATTGGGAAAGTTCAGGTTTTTACGCTTTTGCCTCTGCGGTCGGCGTGTCGGTTTTCTTGGCGGAGCGGCGGTATATCACGTTGGCTGCGTCCTTATATTTGTTGAAAAATTCCGGTGCTTTGCGTTGGAATTGTGGAGCCAGACGGTCGAGGGTGTTTCTCTTTATGTCGGTGGCTTTGATCAGCAGTTCGCCGATGCGGCGGGTGATATCCTTTTGGTCTATCTCTGCTGTTTGGTGCGCGTTGCTGTAGCTTTTTAGCTGTGTAATCACTTCGTCGAAGTGGTTCAATTCCTCGGTGCTGATGCCTTCGTCCGCCAGATCGTTGGGCGCTATTTTGCGGGCCTCGATGAGCACTTTGGAGCACGCATCAATAATGTCGTGTCGGTCCAGATGTTCTACTTTTGTGGATTTGAAGTTAACCTGTGCTTGCAGGGTCTTGTTGCCCTGCTGTCCGGCATAGGAGTGAATAGCTCCCGAAATCTCAATCAGATAGTCGGCGGCTTCGTCCTGTACATCGTTTTTGTCATCGGTAATTCCTTTCAGATCCTGATTTCGCAGCACTGACAAGTCGTCGATTTGGCTGTTGATACCCTTTATTTGTTCAATTCCTCTGGCAAAAGATGGAATGCTGTCCGTTACGGACTGATTGTTTTCGGCCACAATTACGATTTGTTTGTTTGAGCTGTGTCTGGCTTTTTGGTAATTGTTCATGGTAAATAAAATAATTTTTAAAGATTAATAGTTTGGTTTTTTATGTAAATAGAGTGGCAAATATATATAGAATGAATTAAATAAACAAATTTAATGCTGTTTAATTATAACAAAAATTTGTTTTTGTTGTGTGAATTGCATTTACTGCTTTTGTGGCTGGTGTTTCTGTGCAGCAAGGCTATACAGTTGTCTGGCTGGTTTCGCTGTTGTTGAGATAGCTTATATTATTGTCGAGCTGGTTTCGCGGTTGTCGAGATGGCTTATACGATTGTCGAGATAGTTTCGCTGTTGTTGAGATAGCTTATATTATTGTCGAGACGGTTTCGCGTTTGTTGAGATGGCTTATATTATTGTCGAGACGGTTTCGCGGTTGTCGAGGCGACTTATACTATTGTCGAGACGGTTTCGCGGTTGTTGAGATGACTTATACGGTTGTCGAGCTGGCTTCGCGTTTGTCGAGATGGCCTATACGATTGTCGAGATGGTTTCGCTGTTGTCGAGATGGCTTATACTATTGTCGAGATGACTTATACGATTGTCGAGCAGGCTTTCTTTGTTCAAAAATAATAATTAAACTGCTAATTTTCCTGATTCCAAAATCTTTTTCCCCACTTTTTTTGTTTTGATAGCAATGATTCGAATATAAAAAAGATTACCGTTATGAAAAAAGTTAACTATTTATTTTTTAAAGTACTATTTGTTAGTTCGCTCTTTCTGCTTGTTGGTTCAGGCCATCTATCCGCTCAAAATCAAGAGTCAGGATCTTCTATAAATAAATTTAAATTACAAGAAAAAGGACGATTCTTCGTCACCTGGGGTTATAACCGTTCGTGGTACGAAAAAAGCGACATTCATTTCACCGGTCAGGGACATGATTTTACATTATACGACGTAAAAGCTACCGACCGCCCCACAAAGCTAAGTACAGAGTATATTTCTCTTTCCAACTGGTCAGTTCCCCAGTTTAATTTTCGAGTTGGGTATTTCCTGTCCGATAAGTATAGCGTCTCTATTGGCTGGGATCACATGAAATATGTAGCTACAGATTATCAGGTATTAAAAATGAGTGGTCACCTCGACCCAACTCAGGTTCAGGATGCATTGATGAAAACAAATATGGAGAATATGAATGCTCTATATGCTCCCAATGGACTTTACAATAACACGCAGGTAATTATGGAACCAAACAATTTCTTGCGCTATGAACATACCGATGGGTTTAATTTTGCAACCGTAGATTTGGAACGATATGACAAACTTTGGCAATACTCTAAATACGACAAATTGGGAGTTTCTTTGGTAAGTGGATTAGGCGCAGGTGCAATTGTACCCAGAACGGATGCGCACCTATTCGGAAGTGGCG
>Ga0302288_1000289_pt1 | contig 43522 bp, 31 predicted proteins | sample III_Fen_N1_1_FD_194549 | JGI IMG/M metagenome (GOLD analysis project Ga0302288, IMG submission 194549) | Peat permafrost microbial communities from Stordalen Mire near Abisko, Sweden - III_Fen_N1_1 | ecosystem: Environmental > Terrestrial > Soil > Wetlands > Permafrost | place: Sweden: Abisko...
CCTGTTGTAATTTCTGAGCTACGATTGTTTCTACAGTTGCTGTTACCCCATATATATACCAACGGTTGACTTTATGGTGTATTTATTAAATAATCAGACGATTACAGATATTAGCTTGACGGCTATGCGGTTGTGGCACTTAAATCGGTTCGCCGGGCTACAGCTCTTTCTATCAAATCGTCTTCATTGAGCGATTTGGTGGTTACTACTCGACCAAAGCGGTCGTCTTTGCGGTCGGTTAGCGTTAAATCGTACAATTCAACAATAACGCTGCTTTTTCCTGTTGTTGCCATACTTTGTGGTTTAAGTTATTCTTATGTTTTGTGTTATATGCAAATCATTGGCTGAACTCTATAAACAAAAAAAGAGAATCTCCGCGATGGAAATTCTCTTTCTTTCTGTTTAATTATTACACTAGCCTTTCAGAGCATTTGCTCCACTTACAATTTCCAATATCTCGTTGGTAATTGAAGCTTGACGGGCTTTGTTATATTCGAGTTTCAATGCTTTTATGAATTCAGATGCATTATCGGTTGCCTTATGCATGGCAGTCATTCGTGCACCGTGTTCCGAAGCAATGGATTCCAATAGAGTGCGATAGAATTTTATTCTTAAGGATTGAGGGACAAGTTCTCTTATGATAAACTCTTTCGAAGGTTCAAAGATATAATCATTATTAAGCGATGCACTCTCCGATTTCAACGATAGATCTATAGGCAGGAATTTTTCGGTAGCTAATGTTTGTGATGCGGCATTCTTGAACTTATTGTATACAAGTTCAACCGAATCATACCCTCCGGCAACAAATTTGTCCATAAATGAAGTGGCTACAGCCGAGATCTTTTCATAGGTCATCTTTGTATATAGCTCATTAAAGTTTTGAGTTACGTTATACCCGCGACTTTTTAATTGCTCGGCACCTTTTTTCCCAATGCAATAGAAATGGACATTGCCAAGTTCAAGTTGATTGGCATATTTTTCTTTAGCCAGAGTAATCGCCTGTTTTACAACATTTGTATTGAATGCTCCGCAAAGCCCTCCATTTGAGGTAATAACAATTATTGCAACTTTATTAACCTCACGTTGACGGGCATATACAATGTCGTCAACCGAATCAAGCCCCGAACTGACATTTTCAAATATCTCGTTCAGTTTTTGTGCATAAGGTCGCATTTGTTGAACGGCGTTCTGTGCTTTCCTCAATTTTGCTGCCGATACCATTTTCATGGCACTGGTAATCTTCATTGTGGAGGTTACAGATACAATCCTTATGCGTATTTCTTTAATACTAGCCATGAATTAACGCTTGTTATTTTTTATACTTTGATGATAAATCTTTTGCAACGGTTTCGAGAGTTTTGGTCATATCATCAGCTAATTCGCCTTTAGCCAGTCTTTTTAAAACATCGTTATGTTTCATTTTAAGATATTCGATATACTCTTTTTCAAACTCTTTTACTTTTTCAACCGGCACATCCTGAATAAGTCCTTTTGTCCCGATATAGATAATAGCCACCTGATCTTCGACAGTAATTGGTGAAAATTGAGCCTGTTTCAAGATTTCAACATTACGACGTCCTTTATTCAACACCGACATTGTAGCGGCATCAAGGTCTGAACCAAATTTCGAGAATGCTTCAAGTTCGCGGAATTGAGCTTGATCGATTTTTAATGTTCCTGCTACTTTTTTCATTGATTTAATCTGAGCATTACCTCCGACACGCGAAACCGAAATTCCTACGTTGATTGCCGGACGAATACCTGCATTAAACAAACTAGACTCAAGGAAGATTTGACCATCGGTAATAGAGATTACATTTGTTGGAATGTAAGCTGAAACGTCGCCTTCTTTGGTTTCAATAATTGGAAGTGCAGTCAACGATCCACCGCCTTTCAACTTATGTTTGATTGATGGGGGAACATCGTTCATGTTTTGAACTACAGCATCATTATTGATTACTTTTGCAGCTCTTTCAAGTAAACGAGAGTGAAGGTAGAATACGTCTCCCGGATATGCTTCACGTCCTGGTGGGCGTTTTAGTAATAATGAGACTTCACGATATGACACCGCTTGTTTTGATAAGTCATCATAGACAATCAGAGCAGCATGACCGGTATCTCTGAAATATTCACCTATTGCACATCCTGCAAAAGGTGCATAGAATTGAAGTGCTGCAGGATCGGAGGCTGTAGCACAAACAATTGTTGTATATGCCATGGCTCCGTGTTTTTCTAGTGTTTTTGCAATATTTGCAACTGTCGAGCCTTTCTGTCCGATTGCTACATATACACAAAAAACTGTTTCACCTTTATCGTAAAATTCTTTTTGATTGATGATAGTATCAATCGCGATAGCCGTTTTCCCTGTCTGACGGTCTCCAATGATTAACTCACGTTGTCCGCGACCTATTGGAATCATAGCATCTATTGCCTTAACTCCTGTTTGAAGAGGTTCGTTTACCGGTTGACGGAATAATACTCCCGGAGCTTTACGTTCCAGAGGCATTTCATATAATTCACCGGTTAATGGTCCTTTGCCATCTATTGGTTCACCAATAGTATTAATGACACGACCTAAAAGTTGTTCACCCACCATGATGGAGGCTATTCTTTTGGTTCGTTTTACAATATCGCCTTCTTTAATTTGTTCTGTAGGTCCTAGAAGAACTGCACCTACATTGTCTTCTTCGAGATTAAGTACAATACCTTTCATCCCGTTAGAAAACTCAATCATTTCATTTGATTGGACATTTGATAGTCCGTAAATCCGAGCAATGCCATCACCAACTGTAAGAACATATCCAACTTCTTCAAGCTCGGAAACGTTCTTTAATCCAGCAAGCTGCTGTTTTAGGATCTCAGATACTTCAGCAGGTTTTATATCAGCCATATGTGTTATTTATTATCAGGTAATTGTTAAATTATTTCTATACTTATTTACTTTCGAGCAATGATTTTTTCATTTGCTTTAATTTGTTCGAGACACTCGCATCATATTGCTGATCTTCAATCCTTAGAATATATCCTCCAAGGATACTTTTATCAATCTTTTCTGTTAATTCAATCTTTGTATTCATTGTCGATTGAATGGTTGCAATAATAGACGCTTTGAAATCAGGTGTGATTGTTTGTGCAGAGATGAGTTCAACAGATTTAATCCTCGAATGCTTTTTATACAGATGAAGAAAATTTCTGGTTGCATCAACAATATGCGATTCCCGTCTGTTCTTTATCATTAAACTGAGGAATGCAAGGGTTTCTTTTGAAACGAATTTTCCAAACGTGTTCTGGGCAAGTTGATTCTTTTCTGAAACTTTGGTTATCGGACTTAAAAGAAACATGTTTAATTCGGGAACTTCTGTACTGGTTTTGTATACCAATTCGATATCCTTTTTTATTTCTTCTAATTTGCCAAGTTCTAATGCATGTTGAAATAATGCTTTGGCATATCGTACTGAAATTTTACTTTCGTTCATTATAAAACTATAAATAGAAAGGTTTAATTTAATTTCATATTTTCAAGCGATTTGCTCATCAACTCGTCGTAACTTTTCTTATCAGAGAGTTCTTTAGTAAGAATTTTCTCAGCTATTTCGATAGATAAGGAAGCTACTTGAGCTTTAATTTGATTGATTGCAGATACCTTTTCGCTTTCAATAGCTATTTTTGCATTTTCAATCATCTTAGCAGCTTCAACAACAGCCAACCCTTTTGCATCTGCAATTATTTTATCTTTAATATCGCGAGCTTCTTTCAAGAGTTGATCTCTTTCTGCTTTAGCTTCTGCCAATATTTTTTGATTGTCAGATTGCAACTTCGACATCTCTTCTTTGGCTTTTTCTGCCGATAAAAGAGCATTAGTAATAGTGTCTTCTCTATCTTTAAGCGATTTCATAATCGGTCCCCAAGCAAATTTGCCAAGGACAAACAATAAAGTGAGAAAGACTAAGGTCATCCAAAATATTGTCCCAACTTCCGGTCTAACTAATTCCATGATTTATATATTTTTACATTAATGAAACATTCTTTAATGAGAACCTGAGATACAGCCAATCGCTGAATCTCAGGTCTTACTCTTAAATAAAGAGAATAAGTAGACAAACTACGATTGCAAAGAATGCAACACCTTCGATAAGTGCAGCAGCAATGATCATGTTTGAACGAACATCACCAACAGCTTCAGGTTGACGGGCAATAGCTTCAAGAGCACTACCACCAATTTTGCCGATACCGATACCGGCACCAACTGCTGCTATACCTGCACCGATTCCGGCACCCATTTTTGCAATTGCATTGTTTGCAACTTCTTGTAAGATAACTGACAATAACATGTTTGTATGTATTTAAGGTTAATTGTATTACTTTATTACTATTTGTGTTCTATTGCATGTTCAGCACTATGCTGATGTTCTACTTTTGCCATTCCAAAATATAAAGCAGAAAGCATGGTAAATACATATGCTTGTATAAAAGCAACCAACAATTCGAGCAACATCATAAAAATCATAAACGTAACTGAGAGTACAGACGTGCCATATCCAGCAACTGGAGTCATTTGTCCGAAAATAAAAATAAGACTCACAAAGCCTAATGCAATAATATGACCGGCTGTTATGTTAGCAGCAAGACGAATCATTAATACGACAGGTTTGGTTATTACCCCCATTATTTCAACTATTGGCATAAGTGGAAGTGGAATTTTTAACCACCATGGAACTCCCGGTGCATTAACTATATGTACCCAATATGCTTTATTGGTTGAGAACGTTATTATTATAAAAGTTATTGCTGCTAATGTTAAAGCTACCGATATATTTCCAGTAACGTTTGCTCCTCCTGGAAGGAATGGAACCAATCCTAATAAATTATTGATAAATATGAAAAAGAAAACCGTAAGTAAATAAGGCATAAACTTAGCATAACGATCTTCACCAACACAAGGACGTGCAATATCATCACGAACAAATAAGATAATAGGTTCTAGTAAAGATTGTATTCCTTGGGGAGCCTTGAGTGCATTTTTCTTATATCGACCAGCGACTGTTAAGAATATCCAAGAAATCAGTATAGCACTAAATAGGAGTGCCGCAACATTTTTTGTGATCGAGATATCAAGTATTGGAGAGATTTCTTCACCTGAGGCTGTTACTTCTACAAGATGATTTTTATTTGGACCTTCAATCGGAACTTTTAATCCTTCAACAATTCCAGTATTTGAATGATGAAATTCTGACGACATAAAAACATGCCACCCTGTGCTACTTAAAGCAATGACTGGAAGCGGACAAACAATTTCATTATGACCTAATGTCATAATATGCCATCCATAAGAATTACCGATATGCTCAAATATAAATTCACCAGCATTAAAAGGCTTTCTTGTTGTCTCTTGATGATTGGTACTTTCAGATGCTACTGAACTAAGCGATATTCCTACAAATATCGTTAACGCAAAAATATGCGTATAAACTCTTCTTAAAAACATGATAATAAATACATAAAATCAAAGGAACACTTCTTCTACAAATATATACAAAAATTTAGATTATGATATTTTATTCCCCTTTTTTTCAAATGATTTACATTATTTTTAAAAAATCAACGTATGTACTGATTTTTAAATATTTACATCACACGTAATCGACATATTAAGAGGAAAGCTATGCAATAAATTAAAGATATCAAGAGGGAAATAGATGGAATAACTCGACGAAATTAAGTGTTGTTTTTTTGTTTAAGTGAAGACATCATAATAGTATTCAAAAATTTTTCGTAACGAATTCTTTTAAGTGGACTTTTTATAGTTAGTTCTTCAAATTTTTCGAGTGTAATGGTTTCAAAATCGACTTTGCTAAGATCTCTGAGGGTTTTATTCATTACAAATTCATCCTGAGGCTTTGAGAACCGATTCCAAGGACAAACGTCCTGACATACATCACATCCAAAAATATAAGGCGATTTTGCAAGTTCATGGTTATTTATGGTATCTTTTTTTTCGATCGTTAGATAAGAAATACATTTTCGAGAATCGATGTTTGCTCCTGAGTTTATTGCCTTTGCTGGACAAGCAGAAATACATTTTGTACAAGTTCCACAATAATTTTTGGTGAATGGTCTGTCATATTCCAATTCTATATTTAAAATTAGTTCACATAGAAAAAAATAAGAACCTTGTTTAGGAACAATGAGCAACGAATTTTTACCAACCCATCCAAGACCGCTTTCGACAGCCCATGTTCGTTCGAGAATTGGAGCAGAATCAACAAATGCTCTTCCTTTTATATTGTTATTTATATTTTGGATTTCTTTTAAAAGAGTATGTAGTTTCTTTTTTAGTATTTTATGATAATCCTCTCCATATGCATATTTTGCAATTTGATAGTTTTCTGGCGATTGTTGTTCTTTAGGGAAATAATTACATGTCAGGGAAATAATCGATTTTGAACCTTCAACGAGTAAAGCCGGATTGATTCTCATTTCCTTGTTTCGCTGCATATAATTCATTTCTGCCGAATATCCATTTTCCAACCATGAATCTAATGTATTCTTATGTTCATCCAATTCACGAACTGCCGAAATTCCGCAAGAGAAAAAACCTAATGAATCGGCTCGGTTTTTAATAAATTGGGTTAACTGTTGTTGTGTATTTTCCAAATTATGCTTCAATTTCATACAATGGATCTTCAAAATCATGGGTGCCACTTTGTTGTCCTCTTTTTATTAATCGAGCTTTCAACGAATCAGAAACGGTAAGTTTAATTCGTCCATTAACATCTTTAACCCATTGAATTTGGCATTCATGTGGAGCTCGAACCTGCAAAACCCATATTTCTTCGAGACAGAAAAAACGTTTTATCGCAAATTTTTGCTTTATCGCAGAAACAAATTTTTCAGGAGTTTCGCATTGTAATGAAGATAGGGTTATCTGTGTGTTTTTGCTTTCTTTTTTCCAATACTTAAGAATTATCCTGAACGTAAAATTATGTTCCGATATTTGATTATCGTTATTTTGGTTGACGATTATTGATGATTCTGAATTCATACATTCTATATTAATATGGAACTTCAATTACAAATTCTACGAAGATTACTCGTTTCGGTTTGCATTTCGAGCAGGATGATTTACCTTTTGTTGATAACTTTGGATTTTGAATTTGAATTGAGAAATTCTCTACCTTGCATAAAAATTATAACCAATGTCTGATCAAAAGAAACTTTTTCTCCTTGATGCGTATGCGATGCTTTATCGTTCATACTTTGCATTTATAAATGCTCCTCGCCGTACATCCTGGGGATTAAACACTTCGGCACCATACGGTTTTACGAGTGCATTAATTGATGTATTAAGAACCGAACATCCAACACATATTGGAGTTGTGTTTGATCCTGGAGGTAAAACCTTTCGGCATCAACATTTTGAAGCATACAAAGCACAGCGTCAAGAAATGCCTGAAGAGTTGAGAGCGAGCATCCCCTTTGTCAAACAAATTATTGAAGCATTCAATATTCCCATTTTTCAAGTTGAAGGTTACGAGGCCGACGACGTAATTGGCTCCTTGGCAAAACAAGCGGTAAAACAGGGCTTTCAATGTTATCTATTAACACCCGATAAAGATTACTGTCAATTAGTTGAATCTGGAATTTACATTTTCCGACCTCGAAGCTTTGGTCCTGGTTATGAAATAATGGATATTGAATCTGTTAAAACAAAGTTCTCTATTAATGAACCAATACAGGTTATTGACATTCTTGGACTTTGGGGCGATGCTTCAGACAACATTCCCGGAGCACCAGGCATCGGTGAAAAAAGAGCAAAAGACCTTATTGCTACTTATGGAAGTATAGAAAACATATACAATCATTTAGATGATCTGAAAGGGAAACAAAAGGAAAATATCATAGCATTTAAAGATCAAATATTATTGTCAAAGAATTTAGCAACAATCAGAACCAATGTTCCTATAGAATTTCATGAACAATCGTTGAAATATGAAGTGGTTTCAAAACAAAAAGTAATGGATTTATTCAATTATTTAGAGTTTAAAACCTTAGGAAATAGATTGTTTGGAGAACAAACACAACCAACAGTTTCTGTCCCAACTGCAAAAAATACAATTCCAATCCAAGGTTCATTATTCGACATGCTTGACCAGCAACCTGAAACGACTCAAGTTGAAACCGAAGAAACATCTATTGCTACCATTTATACACAAGAACACCATTACCAACTTGTGGATACTATAGACAAACGCCAGCAATTGATTGAAATACTAAAACACAGTTGTGAATTTTGCTTTGATACAGAAACAACTTCGCTTGACATAATTGATGCACAACTCGTTGGCATTTCGTTCGCTATTAGAAAATCAGAAGCTTGGTATGTATCATTCCCCGATGATGCGAATGAAGCTCAGGCTATTGCTAATGAATTTAAACCTTTATTTGAAGATATGAGTATTGCCAAAATAGGTCAAAACATGAAATACGATATTTCTGTATTGGCCAATTATGGCATTGAAGTTCAAGGACAATTATTCGATACTATGATTGCCCATTACCTCGTACAACCAGATTTACGCCACGGATTAGATTATTTAGCGGAATATTATCTCAATTATAAAATGGTTTCGATCGAAGAGTTAATCGGGAAAAAGGGACTTCATCAGAAATCATTTCGATCAGTTCCCCTTGAACAAGCTAAAGAATATTCGTGCGAAGATGCAGACATGACATTCCAGCTTCGCGATATTTTGTTGAATAAACTTCGCTATTACGGACAAACTCGGTTATTCTCAGAGATTGAGATGCCTTTGGTTAAGATCCTTTCAAAAATAGAACGAACCGGTGTTAGTATTAATGTTGAGGTTCTTCGTCAATCATCAGTTGATTTAAAAAATGAAGTTATAACTATTGAACAGGCTATTTATGAAAAAGCTGGTTGCGTTTTCAATATTGGTTCGCCAAAGCAATTGGGCGAAATTCTGTTTGATCGTCTTAAAATTTCTGAAAAAGCTAAAAAGACCAAGACAAAACAATATGCTACAGGTGAAATTATTTTGGAACAGCTCAAAGGCGAACACCCAATCATTGATGACATCCTCGAATATCGATCAATAAAGAAACTAGTTTCAACGTATATTGACGCATTGCCAAAATTAATAAATACTTTAACAAACAGAATTCATACATCATATAATCAAGCTGTTGTTTCTACCGGAAGATTAAGCTCTACAAACCCTAATCTCCAGAATATACCTATTCGTACCCAAAAAGGCAAAGAAATTCGAAAAGCTTTTATTCCATCATCAACGGAGCGGGTTCTTTTGTCGGCAGACTATTCTCAGGTTGAGCTTCGGGTTATTGCTCATTTTAGTGGTGACGAAAATTTTATTCAAGCCTTCAAAAACAACGAAGATATTCACACAGCTACAGCCGCAAAAATTTTCGGAATACCTCTTGATTCTGTTACAGGCGAACAACGACGTCAAGCAAAGTCTGCAAACTTCGCCATTTCATACGGGACATCGGCATTTGGGCTTGCACAAAATTTAAACATAAGTCGCAAGGAAGCACAATTTCTAATTGATGGATATTTTTTGACTTATCCAAAAGTTAAAGAATTTATGGAGACTCAAATAAGCATCGCCAGAGAGAAAGGATATGTGGAAACTATAATGGGGCGTCGCCGTTACTTGCAAGATATCAATTCACATAACGCAACCGTTCGAGGATTTGCCGAAAGAAATGCTATAAATGCACCTATCCAAGGATCTGCTGCTGATATAATTAAAATAGCAATGATTAAGATTTGTAAAGAATTTTCTAAAAAGTGCTTACGATCAACAATGATAATGCAAGTACATGATGAGTTAATTTTTGATGTCTTAAAATCAGAAATAGATCTGGTTACTGAAATTGTTCGGAATGGAATGCAAAATGCAATAATTCTGAAGATTCCTCTATTAGTGGATATAGGTATTGGCGATAATTGGCTGGAAGCTCATTAAAAAATATTTAATACGCTTATATTTAACCTTTTATACTTTACAACATAAAGCATTAATATCGTTCTATATACTCATTATTTATATAAATATCACAAAAGACTTATAATTATTGTTTTTTGATTCTATTTATAAATATAATATACACAATATCATATTTATAACAATAAAAACATCTACTTATTATTTAAGTAAACTATTACTTCTTCGCATAAAATCTGAAGGAAATTCCCGTCGAATATCTATTTTTATCTAGGTAAAAGAAATTCGGTTTTATATTTACAGAAAGATTATCACTCATATCGTATTCAAAAAGATACGCATCGACACAAGCGTCAACGATATTTAGAATATACCATGCAGAAAGACATATTGTAGTTAAATCTCTATTTTTCCGCATTCGATCTCTAGCCTCTAATATTGATGACGCCTGATATTTATTACCATTGTAGTTTATTTGAAGATCTGCCTTCGGATTCTTTCCAATAGAATCTGTATATGTCTTATACAATTTTTGAAATGTTTTATAACTTGAATTGTATGATATATGACAATAAATTCCAAATGCAAAACCACCATAAATAAAAGGGACTTTCCAATATTTACCATTAAAAACTTGACCAGCACCTGGAATAACAGCAGATAAATACATGGCAACTTTAGGTGAATGTTTCCTTATAATCACAACACTCTCATCTGTATCAGTTTTTGTAGAATCAAGATAAACTGGCGACGAAGGTCGGCTCTGTGCAGATAAATGACCAATAAATAAGACACTAAGTATAAATAAGAAGAAAGTACGTTTTAAGTAGTAGGTCATTAACAAAGCTATTTTAAGATATTTGCAAATGTAAACCAATTGGGATAATTAAAAGCTAATATTTATTATGCTTGAAGCTTTTCCAAAACGCCAATTAATCGTTCAAATTCGTCTTCATTGTTAAAAGGAATAACGATTTCTCCTTTCCCATTGTTGTCTTTCTTTAATTTTACATTTGAATTAAATACGGTTGTTAATTGATTTTTAAGACCTTCGTATTCTATTGGAAATCCATTCGATTTTTTGATTTTTGGCACTTTAATCGTATCTACTCCATTCTTTAGTAGCTCTTGAAACTCTTTAGATAGTTCTTCTGATTTTCTAACCGTCAAATCATTAGCTATTATTTCTGTATACAATTTTACCTGAGTATCATAATCATTTATACCGCTTAATACTTTTGCATGACCAATACTAATTTCTCTATTTATAATTCCAGCTTGTATTTCAGGTGGAAGTTTAAGTAGACGCATGTAATTAGTTATAGTTGTTCTTGGTTTGCTTACTTTTTCACTAAGTTGTTCCTGCGTTAATTGACACTCATCCAATAAACGTTGATAGCTTACTGCAATTTCAATCGGATCTAAATCTTCTCGTTGAACATTTTCTACTAAAGAATGTAAAAGGATTTCTTCATCATTCGTTTTTCTAATATATGCAGGAATACAATCCAACCCAGCCATTTTTGACGCTCTCCAACGACGTTCACCAGAGATAATTTGAAAATGATTATCTGAAATCTCACGAACAGTAATTGGTTGTATAAGACCTATTTGTTTAATATTATTTGAAAGTTCAATTAAAGCCTCTTCGTCAAATCGTGTTCTTGGTTGATTTGGATTTGGTTCTATTTTGTCTAACTCAATATCCGCAATTCCTGTTTTAACATGTTTCGTAATTGAATTTGAATAATCAGCAGAATCCATTAATGCAGATAGCCCTTTCCCGAGTACGTTTTTTTTAGGAGTTGTCATATTTTTAACTTAAATGTATTCTTTATTTAAAATTAACCAACTATTTCTTTTTCAGCTGGAAGATTATTTTTTTGTAATAATTCTTTTGCTAGGTGTAAATGGCTTTGAGACCCTTTAGAATCGGCATCATAAAGAAGAACCGGAACACCATGACTTGGTGCTTCACTCAATGTTACATTCCGTTGAATAATAGTTTTGAATACCATGGTATCAAAATGCTGTCTAACCTCTTCAACAACTTGATTTGCAAGTTTCAAACGGTTATCATACATTGTCAGCACAAACCCTTCAATTTCTAAATCGTCATTAAATTTCATTTGGACTATCTTAATAGTATTAAGCAGTTTACTTATTCCTTCGAGAGCAAAAAATTCACATTGAACAGGAATAATTACTGAATCAGCGGCAGTTAACGCATTTACTGTTAAAAGTCCAAGCGATGGTGTACAGTCTATTAAAATAAAATCATAGTTAGCTCTAACTTTCGACAATGTCCTTTTTAAAGATTTTTCTCGCTCAGATCTATTTAAAAGTTGTATTTCTGCACCAACAAGGTCAATACTACTTGGAATAATATCAAGGCCATCGACAGCTGTGTTTAAAATTGCTTTTTCGATGTTTTCGCCTTCCACTAAACAATGATATAAACTAACACGCTGTTCGTCTGGAGAATAGCCCAAACCCGAAGAACTGTTAGCTTGAGGATCTGCGTCAACTAAAAGAACCTTATAGCCTAAAACGGCCAAACTTGCAGATAAATTGATTGATGTTGTTGTTTTTCCAACACCACCCTTTTGATTTGCTAATGCGATTATTTTTCCCATTTTTAATGTCTATCATTTTTAGAATGTTCAAAAGTATAGACAAAATAAATACGTTTGTATTATTCGCGAATATCAATATCAACCAAAATTGTTCATAAAATGTTTATAGACGACGCATAACATTGAAACAAAAGCACATATTTTAATTTTAATGTTAATAAAAAGTCAGAATATTCCCGTTTTGCATAAAAAGTACAGAGATACTCAAATATCTGAAATATCTGAAATGCTAAATTATTGACATATTGCCAACTATGTTTTTTTTGTATATTTGCAAAATAAAAAATGTACGAATGTCACTTGATTTAATTGTAGAAATTGTAAATGCCTCAATATCACATGCTGACAATGAGGTTCTTACAAATGTTAATATTAGTTTAGCGAAAGGCGAAGTTGTTTATTTAGTTGGTCGGACAGCTTCAGGAAAATCAAGTTTAATCAAAACAATGTATGGAGAACTTCCTTTTGATGGAGAAGTTGGAATTGTTGCTGGTTTTGATCTCAAAACACTTAAGAATAAAAAGATACCTTATTTAAGACGCAAAATAGGAATTGTTTTTCAAGATTTTCAGCTACTTACAGACCGTTCAGTACATGATAATTTACTCTTCGTTCTAAAAGCAACAGGATGGACTAACAAAACCGAAATAGCACAACGAATTCTTGATGTCTTAGAAAAAGTTGATCTTGTTGATAAAGAATACAAAATGCCTTATAATTTATCGGGAGGTGAACAGCAGCGAGTCGTTATTGCTCGAGCATTATTAAATGATCCAGAATTGATTCTTGCCGATGAACCTACAGGAAACCTTGATCCAGAGTCAACAGAGGAAATCATGAAACTTCTAATAAAAATAAGTCAAACGGGGAGAGCTGTACTTATGGCAACACATAATCATACTTTACTTAAAAAGTACCCATCAAAAACGCTAAAATGTGAAGCTGGTAAATTAATTGAAATAAAAGAAAGTGATCAAATTATTGATTTCGATCAATTAATGAATGATTATTCTGATGATGATGAAGAAGTTATAAAGCTATTTTAATCCATGCATTTTAATTATAAAACAATTAAATGCAGTCTTTTTTATTATTTATTGTTAAAAATTCACACATATTTTTACCTTTGCATTTGATATGCTGAAAGGAATTTCAAATAATTCAAGAATGAAAGTATTATTTCGTCTGTTTTTTTTAATAATTACATTGTCTTTTTCGATACAATCTCAGGCTGTTATACCGCAGTCAGACGATTCGTTGGCTACAATAAATCAAAAACAAGATAGTGTAAATTTTGTTGCCAATTTATTAGGACTTAGAGATTTATGGTGGGTTCAAACAGCGGCAGCAAATAAATACCTTGTACGTCCACCTGCAAACCGCGATATTAATTACAACCCATCCTTTTCTGATGAAGTATACCTAAAAAGAATCAAAAATATTAATTCTGTAATTAAACTATCATACAACGATCAAGTTCGTGGTGTTATAAATCTTTATACTCAACGGAAAAGAGACTTGTCTGAATTTATGCTTGGATTCTCTGAATATTACTTCCCTATATTCGAACAAATTTTTGATAAAGAAGGGGTTCCTCAAGAATTAAAATATCTTGCTCTCATAGAATCAGCCCTAAATCCACGTGCGACATCAAAAGCCGGAGCCGTTGGTTTATGGCAGTTTATGTATTCAACAGGGAAAATGTATGGCTTAAAAATCAATTCTTTTGTTGATGAACGCCGTGACCCCATAAAAGCAACGGTTGCAGCTGCTCGATTTTTAAAAGATCTGCATAACATGTTTAATGACTGGAATCTAGCTCTAGCAGCATATAATTGTGGTCCGGGAAATGTAAAAAAAGCAATAAAACGAGCAGGAGGGAAAACTGATTATTGGGATATCTTCCCTTATTTACCTATTGAAACAAGAGGTTATGTGCCTGCATATATTGCAGCAACTTATTTATTAAATTATAATGAACTACATAATTTATATCCACGGGAAATAAATATCCCAACAACTGTTGATACAATCATGGTAAAGCAAAGACTCCATTTGCAACAAGTTGCTGAAGTCTTGCATATCCCATTACAGATGCTTGAAGATATGAATCCACAATATCGTATCAATGTAATTCCTTATGATGAGGGAAGTAATCCTTTATTCCTGCCTGGCGAATTTGGCGAGAAGTTTATTGAGAAACAAGATTCGATTTATGCATATAAAGATTCAATATTCTTTGATCCTCAATATCTAAGTAAGCAACCAGCTCGATATGCCTACAAAGATAATCAGACAGCAAAAAGTACAACAAGTAGCACAAAACACAGTACCCATCAAAAACAGGAAACGACGACACAGCACTATATTGTGAAGAAAGGCGATAATTTTAGTAAGATTGCATCTGAATATGGCATAACTGTGCAAAATATCAAAGATTGGAATCATTTGAAAAGTTCAACAGCAATGGTAGGTCAAAGACTTGTAGTCTCTGGTAATGAGAACTTTAAATCGAACAATTCAAGTGAATCAGATTCGGCAAATAAAAAGAACACTCAAAGTGCAAATACTATTAGGAAAACGGCTCAAAAAGAGGACAAGAAATCGGAAGAAGAGCTAACAGATAAAAAAGTTGCTCAAAAAAGTAAGTCTCTTAAAAAGAAAGCCACAAAAGAAGATGTGGAGACTGTTAATAGTAAAGAATCAAAAACAGAAGACAAAATAGTAGAAAAAGCTGCAACCGAAAAAGAAAAGGAAAACAAAAAACAAATCCAAGAATCAACGGATAAAATAGTTTATTACAATGTACGAGCCGGCGATACACTTTGGTCTATTGCCCAGAAATATCCAGGAGTCACCGAAAACGAAATTATAAAACTAAACGGATTGAAAAATGGTAATGCCATAATGAAAGGCATGAAATTGAAAATAAAAGTAAAAAAAAGCTAATCAAAAAAGGGGGATAAAAAATCCCCCTTTTTTGAATATAAATATCACGAGTAAGAATGCTGTGAACTTTTAAAAAATGAAAAAGACCATTAAAATATCAATACTTGTTTTCCTTTCAATTGTTTTTCTATTCATTGCATCTCTTTTTATATTTGGAAAATTTTATGGCGATAAAATTTCGTCTATTGTTATTTCGGAATTAAATAAACGGCTCAATGTAAAAGTAACCGTTGGTAGTATAGAATTTTCAATGTTTAAGCATTTCCCAAATGCATCAATCACCTTGAATGACATTACCATATATTCTTCAGAGACATTCAACCGGAATGAATTTGCAGAAAATGCAAATATTCTGATGACATCAAAGAATTTAGCCCTTCAATTTAACATCCTTGATTTACTCAAAAAGAAATATGACATTAATAAAATAGCAATTATCAATTCTCGATTGAATCTCTTTATTGACAAAAAAGGGAATAACAATTTTAAAATATTAAAAGACGATACGGCAAAAACCAAATCTAAAGTTACTATTGATTTAAAAAAAGTACAAGCCGAAAATTGTGAATATTCGTATATTGATAATCATAGTACATTTGTATGGAAAGGTTTCTTGGAAAAATGTGTATTACGAGGTACATTTTCATCGAACAATTATACTCTTGAAACCGGATTAAAAGGCATAAGCAAAAAACTTACGATTAATCGACAGAAATTTCCTTCAAATATAGCCATCGAACTTGAAAGTTCGCTACATATTGTTGACAGCACATATACTATCAATCATTGCGATCTGACTCTTAATAACGTTGAAACTAAAGTTTCCGGGAAGATACAGAAGAAACGATTTTATTATATAAATCTAAAAACAGATGTCGAATTTGCGAATTTTTCAGACATTCAGATCTATTTACCAGCCAACATTCAAAAATACTTTAAGAAATGGAATCCGGAAGGAGAACTAACGTTAGCAGTTCTTTCTAAAGGTACAATATCCAATTTGGAATTGCCATCATTGACTGTAAAATTTAAAATTGAAAACGGGAGTTTTTCCTTAAAGAATCATAAAAACAAGATAAATTGTAACGGGACGTTTCTTTCAAAAAACTTAAACGAAATCAATACATATAGTTTAGTACTCGATACTCTTGATTTATTACATAATAAAAGTGAATACATCGGGAGTCTATCTATTACTGACTTTACAAATGTTCATATTAAAAGTAGAGGTTTATTGCATTTCGATTTTGAAGATATTTCTGATTTTGTTGAAAACGACAAAATGATACTGAAAGGTCTGGCTATTGGGAAAATAGCGTTCGAAACTAATGCCAAACAGATTGATACAATAGACGAACACCTTTTTGAGAAAATAAAGCTTGTCGCAAATATGCAAATTACAAACGGCTATTTTAAAATGAAGCAAAACGCTCTCTCTGAACTAAATAATATATCGGCTACCATTAAAAATAATAATGACGAATTTATAGTTGATACATGCCGATTTCAATACTTTGGATCACAAATATCCGTCACAGGGAGGCTTTCGAACGTATTGAAAAATATTCTAAGCAAGAATCAGGTATTGAATGGAGAACTATCGCTTAAAAGTAATTGCATTGATTACAACAAAATTATGAAGGAGACATCATCGTCTGACACTAGCTTGACGATCTTACCACTCTTATATAACGTTAAGGTAAATACTGATGTAGAATGCTTGACCTACCAAAAAATGAACTTTCAAAACTTACGAGGTCAAATCACCTATAATGCAGATGGCCTGAAAGCTGAAAATCTTTCTTTAATTGTCTTCGGAGGTAGGCTTACCGGAGATGTCTATTTGTCGCAACTGAAAAATAAAAGTTTTGAATTGAAATCAAAATTCTCGACCTATAATATTCATGTCGATAAAATATTTACATCAATGAATAATTTCAATCAAAAGACACTCATTGATAAAAACATAAAAGGACTTATTACGAGCCAAGTAACATTTTCGACGGAATTAAATAACGATTTTTCGGTAAAAACCAAAACACTTGTTATGGATTGTGATGCAACCATAATGAATGGTCGGCTTCTCAATTTTGAACCAATGAAAAAGCTCTCGAAATTTGTTGATGTAGCCGAACTTGAAGATGTCAATTTTTCGACTTTGAAAAACAATTTTGTCATCAAAGATGAAAAAATCATTATCCCTCAGATGGAAATTAAATCGTCGGCACTCAGTTTACAAATGTCAGGGACTCATTCATTTTCAAATAACTTTGAATATAACGTTCAGGTTTATTTGAGTGAACTCCTTGCAAAAAGGCATAGGAATAAGCATCCCGACGAATATTTTGGAGAAGTTGTTGATGATGACGGTGCTGGACAAACTCGTTTACCTATAAAGATTATTGGTACTCCGTCTGGTATTTCAGTACGTTATGATACTAAAACAGCAAAAGAAAACGTTAAAGAATCTATCAAAAAAGAAAAAGGAGAAATATCTCGCATCTTCAAAGAAGAATTTGGTATTAACAAAAAGGATAGCACCTCAACGAAAAAGACTCCAGTAAAAAAAGATGAACCAAAACCGAAATTTGAAATCGAATTTGAATAATAATGAGTCTCTACAGTAAACGACAACAATGGAAATTATATCTGTTAATAGCAGGTGTATCAATGTGCGTACTGTCAATATTTTTCCTTAACATTCTTATTAAAAGAGTTCAAACCGAAGAACGAAAAAGCGTGATGCTCTGGGCTGAGGCTATCCAAAAAAAGTCATCACTTGTTGAATACACTAAAGAATTATTTGATAAATTAAAGATTGACGAACGCGAAAAAGTTGAATTATGGTCAGATGCAATGCATCGACTATTAAAAAGCGACAATTCAAGCGACCTAACCATTTTGGTAAAAATCATTTCCAGCAACAAAAACATACCTATCATATTAACAAACGAAAAAGATATTGTAATATCGTCAATAAACCTTGAGAAACCTGTTGAACAAGGCAAAAAAATTCCGATAGAAACCGTTCGAGAATTTTCGAAATATCAACCTATTAAAATAATGTTTAATAATAAATTGCTGAATAAGCTTTATTATAAAGATTCAAAATTGTTTGCAAAACTACAACTCGTAATGAACGATATTCTTCAATCGTTTTTTACCGAAGTTGTCGGCAATTCGGCTTCCGTTCCTGTTATCATTACCGATGACACCAAAACTGTCATAATTGCTTATGGGAATATCGAAAGTTCTGTTGTGAACAACAAAGCAGCAATGCAACAAAGAATTCATGATATGGAAAATTCAATTCCACCATTGGAAATAAAGCTATCAAAAGATTCAAAAAACTATATTTTTTATGAAGAAAGTTATTTCCTTAAAATACTTAAATACTATCCAATAGTACTAGGAATAGCCCTTGTAATACTAATTCTTATTGCCTATTTAGCTTTTGCTGCTTCACGCAAATATGAGCAAAATCAGGTTTGGATGGGAATGTCGAAAGAAACAGCTCACCAGCTGGGAACCCCCATTTCGTCATTAATGGCTTGGGTAGACCTCCTACGCTCAAAGAACTTAGACGAAGAGATTGTCGTTGAGATTGAAAAAGATGTCAATCGATTACAAATCGTAGCCGATCGATTTTCAAAAATAGGCTCAAAATCACCACATTCCGACGAAGATATTGTTACCATAACAAACGATATTGTAGCATATATGAGAAAGCGAATATCATCTAAAATATCGTTACAGATTAAATCTGAAGTCCCGAGTATCATTGTTCCCATCAGCAAAACACTCCTTGAATGGGTAATTGAAAATCTATGCAAAAATGCAATCGATTCAATTGGAGGAACAGGATCGGTTCTCATTGAGTTTTTTGACAAACAGCAAGAAGTCATCATTGACATAACCGATACAGGAAAAGGAATTCCTCGTTCTAAATTCAAAACCATATTTAAGCCAGGATATACAACAAAAAAAAGAGGTTGGGGCTTAGGACTTACATTAGCCAAACGAATTATAGAAGAATATCATCATGGGAAGATTTTCGTAAAACAGTCAGAACCAGAAATTTCAACAACATTTCGAATCATTTTACAAAAAAAATGATACTATAATACGATTTTTCCACAAATGTTATTCCTAATAAAAAATTAATTTCTACTTTTGCACCACTTGTTTAAAAATGAATTTGGAAGCGTGTAACCAATATAAAATAGCCTTCCGAGGCTTAGAAGATGGCAATTACGAGTTCAGACTAATGATTGACAAAGGGTTCATTGAGTTATTCAGAATAGAGGGAATAGACGATTTAGATCTTGGAATCACTGTTGCGATGACAAAAAGAGAGTCTCTGTTGGAATTGGATATCAATGCAAAAGGAATCATCACTATGCCGTGCGACAGATGTTTAGATCCATTAAAGATGACAATAGGTTTTGAAAATAACCTTTTTGTCAAAACAAATGCCTCGAAAACAGAAATGATTGATGAAAGCCTTATCCATTTGACTGAAAAGAAAGACAATCTTGATCTATCTCAATATCTTTATGAGTCATTAATTGTATCATTGCCGATAAAAAAAGTACACCCGAATAAAGAGTGTAATCAGGAAATGATAAAACGACTTAAACCGAATAATTCAAAAAAGACCAAAAACGAAAGCGATTCCCGTTGGGACGCACTAAAGAATATACAGTTTTAATATAATAATAGCATAAAATGGCACATCCTAAGCACAGAATCTCGAAACAAAGAAAACGTACGAGAAGAACGCATTACAAAGCAACAGAACCAACACTTTCGACTTGTAAGGAAACTGGTGTAGTACACGAAAGACATAGAGCATACGTTGTTGAAGGCGATGTTTACTACAGAGGTAAACTCTTGATAGAAAAGAAAAAGGCTGTAAAGTAGAACAAAATCGTTCGTAAATGAGAATTGGTATAGACGCAATGGGTGGCGATTTCGCCCCTTTTGAAATCGTTAAAGGCTCAGTCCAAGCTAGTGCTTTATTGCCTTCTGGAGTGACTATCGTTTTAGTTGGTGACCAACCTCAAATTGAAGAAATTCTTAAGAAGGAGAATTATTCTGGCAACAATATCGAGATAGTACATGCTCCCGAAGTTATTACCATGAGCGATCATCCGGCAAAAGCATTTCAACAAAAAATGCAATCAAGCATTGTCGTTGGTTTTGGAATGCTTGCAAAAGGCAAAATCGATTCGTTTGCTAGTGCCGGTAACACCGGAGCTATGATGGTTGGAGCTATGTTTGTGATTAAAGCTATTGAAGGCGTTATCCGCCCGGTAATTAGTGGTCCGGTATCCCGCATCAATTCAGATATACCGACAACATTGCTTGATGTAGGTCTTAATGCTGATTGTAAACCAGAGGTTCTTTATCAATATGGTATTTTAGGATCAATATATGCAAAATGCGTTTGGGGAATCGAAAACCCTAAAGTTGCCTTGTTAAATATAGGTTCTGAAGCTGAAAAAGGGAATATACTCACAAAAGCAACATTTGAATTAATGAAAGATTCTAAAGATTTCACCTTTATTGGTAATGTCGAAGGGAATGACTTGTTAATTGATAAATCAGACGTTGTTGTTTGTGATGGATTCACGGGAAATATTGTACTGAAGCTCATAGAATCATTATATTCAGTTAATGTTAAACGAGCAAAAAACGACGAATATTTCAATAAATTCAATTACGAAAATGAAGGTGGTACACCTGTATTAGGAATAAATGCTCCAGTATTAATTGGACATGGTGTTTCAAATGCAAATGCAATTAAAAATCTTGTATTAACTTCAAAACGAATAGTTGAAACTAATTTAGTAGAAAAAATTAAACAAAGATTTTCAAATAATGACTCAAATTAGGGCAGCAATAACCGCTGTAAATGGTTGGGTTCCGGAGTATGTTCTTACAAACGACGAACTAAGCACTATTGTCGATACAAACGACGAGTGGATAATGACCAGAACAGGAATCAAAGAACGTAGAATTCTTAAAGAAAAAGGTAAAGCAACTTCCGACATGGCTGCCGAAGCCGTTAAAGGGTTGCTGAAAAAACGAGGAATCTCTCCAGAGGAAATTGAACTAATTATTATTTCCACAATTACTCCAGATATGACCTTCCCCAATACAGCTTCTTTAGTTTGTCATAAAGCTGGACTATCAAAAGCTTGGGGATTTGACCTTAACGCTGCTTGTTGTGGTTTTATGTTTGGATTAGAAACAGCAACACAATTTGTTACTTCAGGAAAATATAAAAAAGTAATACTTGTTGGTGCTGATATGATGTCATCAATTACCGACTATACAGATCGATCTACATGTGTGTTATTCGGAGATGCCGCAAGTGCTGTACTCCTAGAACCAACGACAGATGATCTTGGAGTTATTGATACGGAACTTCATGTTGATGGTGCAGGAGCTCCATTCTTGAATTTAAAAGCGGGAGGTTCTTTACGTCCGGCATCACACGAAACCATCAATAACAAAGAACACTATCTATTTCAAGATGGTCAACCTGTTTTTAAAGCAGCAGTCAAAAGTATGGCAGACGCTACAGAAGCCGTAATGAAACGCAACAATTTGACAGGTGACGATATAGCTTGGCTTGTACCTCACCAAGCAAATAAACGCATTATAGATGCAACAGCTCACCGGGCTGGATTAACTTCCGATAAAGTAATGCTCAATATTCATAAATATGGGAATACAACTGCGGCAACTATTCCATTATGTCTTTGGGAATGGGAAAAACAATTAAAGAAAGGTGATAACCTTATTATTGCAGCCTTTGGTGGTGGATTTACCTGGGGAGCCATTTTCCTTAAATGGGCTTATGATGCAAAACAATAGATAAACGTCTATTCGATTATATTATTTAGGGTCTATTGGTATTAAAATACTAATAGACCCTAAATATTTTTTAACAACCTATCTTTTAAAATTAATAATTTTCTTCTCTCATCTGCATGTACGATTTTGGATGCAAACAAGCGGGACAAGTTTCAAGAGCCTTTTCCGATTCATAGACATATCCGCAATTCAAGCATTTCCACCAAACTTTTCCTTCTTTCATAAAAACTTTGTCTTCCGACACGTTCTGTAACAATTTCAAATAACGACGTTCATGTTCAGCTTCTACTTTTGCAATCATTTTGAAAGCTGTAGCAACTTCAGAGAATCCTTCTTCCTGTGCAATTTTCGCAAACTCAGGATAAAGTATTGTCCATTCTTCGTTTTCGCCTTCGGCTGCAGCTTTTAAATTTTCTTTTGTGGTTCCTATTCTGCCAGCCGGATATCCTGCAGTAATTTCCGTGCATCCGCCTTCCAAAAATTTGAAGAATCGTTTTGCATGTTCTTTTTCTTGAAGTGATGTTTCCATAAAGATTGCAGCTATTTGTTCATAACCTTCTTTTTGGGCAATACTTGCAAAAAATTCGTATCGATTGCGAGCCTGAGATTCTCCGGCAAATGATTTGAGCAAATTTTGCTCTGTCTTTGTTCCTTTTAGTGATTTATTCATAGTTATATAGAGTTAAATTAGAATTGTTGCATTTTCAAAAAACCAAATAAAGGTCATATTACACAAAAATGAACTCTATCTGTATCAATTTTGGGTTAAAATTAAGGAAAATTTTTATTCAATTCAATATGATTATGTTTTTTTGTATGTATATCCCCTAATTTGGGGATTGATTGACACTCTTCCATTCAAGTATATTTGCTCTGAATAAAATCACTATTTTTACGCCATAGAAATGATAAAAATAATAAAATACATGACAATCCTGAAGATGAAAGAGACGAAAGTGTCAATCGAAAAATCAATTGGAATTAAAAGTTTATCTATCTGTCTGATTCTCTTGGTACTAAACACTTTTGTTTTCTCACAAGGAAAACCCGATTCTACAACAGATGAGAAATGGAATATTCACTATCAAAATACAATAATATATCAATATCATCCTGATTTTACTTCGCCATATTCGGGACTTAATAGTTTACAAGCCTCTGAAAAAGCAACAACATCTATTTCTGCAACAGCATTTTTAGGCATAAAACTTTGGAAATATGGATTTGCATATTATAATCCTGAAGTTACCGGTGGCAGTGGATTTTCACAAACACGCGGAATTGCTGGATTCCCAAATGGGGAAGTATACAGAGTAAGCAATCCAGCTCCGGCAGGAAGTCATGCCCGTTATTATATCCGACAATTATTTGCTCTATCACATGATTATCAAATGCTTGAAGATGGCTTAAATCAGTTAAAAGCTAAAATCCCAACCTCATATATTTCAGTAACGTTAGGTAAATTCAGTGTATTAGACTTTTTCGACAATAATAAATATGCCCACGATCCACGAACTCAATTTTATAATTGGGCATTAATGGGAAATGGAGCCTGGGATTATCCGGCAAACACAAAAGGTTACACCTATGGCGGTGTTTTAGAAGTAGTGAAACCTCTATGGGCTATTCGTTACTGTATGGTTATGGTTCCTAAAGTTGCCAATGGTCAGGATATGGACAACGATATCCGTCATGCCAACTCAAATGCTTTGGAATATGAACACAAATACTCTCTGGGAAAACTATCGGGAACAATACGTCTAATAGGGTTCTATAATATGTCTCGAATGGGTAATTATAAAAAAGCCATCGAATATGCCCAGAATGGTGGTGATATAACCCACGCCATCGATAGTGTAAACAAACGTGGGAATACTAAATATGGAATAGGAATTAATATCGACCAATCGCTTTCTGAAAATGTGGGAATGTTTTTTCGAGCCAGTATAAACGATGGACACAATGAAACATGGGCTTTCACGGAAATTGACAAAGCAATCAGCTGGGGACTGCAAATAAATGGTCTAAAATGGAAAAGGAATAACGACAAACTGGGTTTCGCACTATTAGCAAATGGGCTGTCAAAAGATCATCGAAATTATCTGGCAGCAGGTGGATATGGATTTATAATTGGTGACGGCAAATTAACCTATCAACCTGAAATGATTGCTGAGTTATATTATTCGGTTAACATTCTTAATTCGCCTTTCACCATCAGCCCCGATTATCAATTAATAATAAATCCGGGATATAACAAGAATCGAGGACCGGTAAATGCATTTGGATTAAGAGCTCATGCCGAATTTTAAAAAAAAGTAAATCGTTTCAATTTAATTTATACTTTTGGATGGGAATAGTGCCATTACTATTTTCGATTTCAAATGTATAAAATAAATGTGTCGGCATAAAATTTTATTCCCAATAACAAAAAGCCTATTTATATTAGCCGTATTGCTTTCTAGTACTTTAGATTGCTTTTCACAAGATAAGGATGCAGCATTCTGGCCGGGCATAAAACTAAGCCACCCATTCTATGACAAACTAAAAGAAACGGTATTTATCCAAGAAAGAATTGAAAATAATATTTCGAAACATGATAATATTTTCTTTGACTTTTGCACCAGTTATCAGATTTTCAAAAATCTTGATGCTGAAGCAGCCTACGTGTATGTTAATCACGTAAATTCCGATAATTCACACAGCAATCAACATCAATTATATTTTGATTTTGTGTGGAAACAAAAATTATCAAAACGTTTCAAATTTAAATATACACCACAGTTTCAAATGCAGTGGACGGATATTTACACAAGTCCAAATGGTAAAATATCAGAAAACTTTTTAAGGAATAAGTTCGCTCTCGAATATCGTTTAAAGAAGCGAATACAACCATTCGTCTTTATCGAATTCAGAAGCAATGTTACTCGTCAGCCATTTTATTTTAATCGCACACGATATAGTGCAGGCACAACATTCCATTTGCATAAAAAGATAGATATTGACGTTTATTATATGCTTCAGCGAGGATATAATGAAGGCAGCCCCGACGACCTGTACATTATAGGCATTAATTTCTGTAAAGAAATATAATAATTTCAAAATGAGCGTACTATTACTTGAAGATGATTTTAAACTTGCAACAGAAATAAAGCTATTCTTAAACGACAAGAACATTGATTGTGACATAGTGTATGATGGCAGTTTGTTCGTTAAACAATATCAATTAAATCATTACAACGTCTTTATTCTTGACATCAATGTGCCGGGAATAAATGGTTTGGAGATATGCAGCACGATCAGAAATTCAGATAAACATACGCCGATATTGATGCTCACTGCTTTTGGTCAGATTGAGGATAAAATTGACGCCTTTAATCGCGGTGCCGATGATTATCTGGTTAAACCTTTTCATTTCGATGAATTATATATTCGCATTCAATCCTTGATGCGTCGTGAATTGAAACCTCAGGAAACAAATAACATCCTTAAAATTGAAGATTTAGAGATAAACATTTCCGAAATGAAAATTTGCAGAAACGGGAAGGAAATTAATCTGTCGCCTAAAGAATATCAATTATTGGTACTGCTTGCCAAAGCAAAAGGCAGACCGGTATCGAAACAAACCATCTCGGAACAGGTATGGGATATTAATTTCGAAACAGGAACCAACACCATTGAGGTTTATATCAATTTTCTTCGCAAAAAGATTGATAGAGATTTTGAACCTAAACTCATCCACACCCGCCCCGGATTTGGTTATTACATAAAGACTGAGGACGAATGAGCTTAAAACAACAATTTGCCATATATTCAAGTATCATTTTTTCAGCAATATTGGCCATTGTTCTTTTAATTGTGTGGTGGCTTTTCACTCATTTCAGAAAAGAAGAATTCAGACTTCGACTTGAAGAGAAAGCCATCTCCACCATCGAACTACTTGTTGATGTAAACGTCTCCGAGCGTCATGTCCTGGATATCATTGACAAAAACGCAGTCGATAAACTTTTTAATGACAATATCCTTGTCTTTAACAACGACAAACGATTGATATATAGTAATATTGGAGGGAAAGCGGTTAATTATTCTCTTTCGGAACTGAACAGGATAAAAGAAAAACGCAAATACTATATTTCTGAAGGAATGTTTGACAAACTCGGTTTATACTATTCTTCGAACAATAAAAATTATTATGTCATTATAGCCGCCGAAGACAAATATGGGAATAAGCAACTTTGGTATTTACAATATCTATTAATCGGAGCATTTATGGTGGGAACCTTATCCATCATTATTTTATCTTACACACTCAGTGCAAGAATTTTGCGAATACTCGAAAACTTTCAGAAACGAATAACCGGAATATCTGAAAACAAATTGCATGTACGCTTAAAGGAATCGGGCAAAAACGATGAAATAGATCATCTTGCTCACGCCTTCAATCAAATGATGGAAAGAATCGATGCGTCGTACAAGCAACAAAAAGAATTTACCGATAATGCTTCGCACGAACTCCGAACTCCTATTACCAGAATTATGATGCAGATTCAAAATCTCATACAACATGAAAACCATTCGGACAATACTCTGCGATATTTACAAAGCATTCTGAGCGATTCAAATCAAATGGCCGATACCATTTCTTCATTACTTTTACTTTCACGAATAGACAAAAACAACCTCAACAAATTTCTGCCACCCTATCGTCTCGACGAAGTTATATTTGATGCAATCGATTCTATTTCTAAAACATTTCCCGACTTTCATATCCTGTTCAACATCGAAAATAAAAGCAGGAACGAAACTAATGTTGAAATTAAGGGCGATGCCAATCTTTTGAAAATCGTTTTTGTTAATCTGTTGAAAAATGCATACTTATATTCCGACAATAAACAGGTTACCGTTGTCATAAGACAAGAATCCGAAAGACTTAAAGTTGAAATAACCAATTCGGGGAAAATAGTAACCCGTGAAGAGCAGGAAACCATGTTTAAGGCATTCTCAAGAGGGCTGAATTCACAACATATACCGGGAACCGGATTAGGGCTTAGAATAGCCGAAAGAATCATTAATTATCATAATGCTCAAATTAAATACACCACACCTTCCGCAACAACCAATTGTTTTACTATCTCTTTTACTTTTTAAGTATTTTTTAAGCCTCGTTTTAAGTCGCCTTTAATTTCTGGGTTGTAATCTTTGTTAGGATTATAATACCTACTAAAATGAGGACGCTGATTACATTATTTTTTCTGTTTCTATTTTCGGGACTTTTTTCACAAAATGATTCAACATTGACACTTGAACAAAGTGAATCGTTGTTCTTTAAGAACAACTTAACCTTGATGGCTGGTCAATTTAATGTGGAGGTGGCAAAAGCTTCGATTATTCAAGCCCGACTTTGGGAAAATCCTACGCTGACAACTGAACTGAATGCCTACAACCCCGAACGCAAACAATATTTCGATATCGGAAATGCCGGACAAAAAACATTTAGCATTGAACAATTAATATATCTGGGAGGCAAAAAGCATAATGAAATTGCATTGGCTCGCACCAATGCACAGATTGCCGAACAAGAATTTGCCGATTTATTACGCAACCTGAAATTCCAACTCCGTCAATGTTACTTTACTCTTTATTACGATAATCAATCGTACGTAGCCATTTCGATGCAAATAAATAATCTCGATTCTCTTATCAGTTCATACACAACACAGGTTCAAAAAGGAAATCTGCCACTCAAAGATCTGGTCAGGCTACAATCATTATACTTTGGATTCAAACAACAAAAATCTGATTTATACAACAGCATAATCGAAAATCAACGCAATCTCCAACTCATTACAGGTATTTCCAAAAATATAATTCCAAAGCCATCGGCCCAGGAAACAAGCATTTACCAATCAAATACCATTTTATCGATTGATACTTTAAAAAACAAGGCATTAACAAACCGAACCGATTTAATCATAGCTCAAAAGCAAGTAGACGCTGCCAATTTAAACCTTAAATGGCAAAAAGCACTAGCTATTCCCGATCTGTCGATTGGTGTTACATACGACCAATGTGGCTCTGCTTTTAAAAACGAAGTCAGTCTATCGTTAGGCATCCCATTGCCACTATGGAACAGAAATCAAGGCAATATAAAAATTGCAAAAGCACAACAAAGTCAATCGGCTATTCAGCAAACACTATCAACCAACACGGTTATAAACGAAGTTAATACCTCATATCAAGAATGGCAGGAAGCCGATGCCAATTTCAAAATGTTGAAACCCGCATCACTTAAGGATTTTGATGATGTTGAAGCCGGTGTCTTGAAAAACTTTAGAGACGGCAACATCTCACTTATTGAGTTTACCGACTTTATGGAAAGCTACACCCTTTCGATGATGCAATTTCATCAATTTGCTAAAAACCTGATTAAAGCCTGCGAAGAAATCAACTATACAACAAACTCAAAAATATTCTAACCATGTATCAAACACTTAAATCTAAAAAGATGATATCTAAGAAGATGAAATATCTCATTACTGTAATGATTGCTATTTGCGGAATGCTCACGATTTCATGCAAAAGTCATACTGATGCCGATTCGGAAAAAACCACATTCGTTCTGAGCGACACGATGCTTAAATCGACAACCTTCGTTAAAGCAGCTACTGAAAACGTGAAAAACGAACTTACTTTTTATGGTAAAATAGCTGCCGATAATAATAAACTGATTGAAATTTATCCGATGGTCGGCGGTAGTGTCATGAAAGTGTATGTGGAATTAGGCGACTATGTAAAAAAAGGGCAGTTGCTTGCAACAATCAGAAGTACCGAAGTGGCAGGATTTGAAAAAGATTTGAATGATGCCAAAAACGATGTTGTGGTTGCCAAAAACAATCTGAAAGCTGCACAGGAATTGTATGAAGGTAAACTGAACACCGAACGTGATGTTTTAACCGCAAAAAGCGAATTGGACAAAGCTCAATCGCAACTGGCACGTGTTCAGGAAACATACCGGGTATATAGTTTGAAAGCCGGAGCTATCTATGAAGTTCGTTCACCAATCAGCGGATTCATTCTTCAAAAAGAAATAAACCAGGACATGTTGCTTCGTAGCGACCACACCAATAACATCTTCGATATAGCCGAAATTGACGAAGTGTGGGCTCTGGCAAACGTGAGCGAAACAGATATTAATGAAGTTGGTTTAGGTTTTGACGCCAATGTAACAACAATGAGTTATCCCGACAAAGTATTTCACGGCAAAATCGACAAAATTTACAATATCATCGATCCTGAAACAAAAGCAATGACCGTAAGAATAAAGCTCCAAAATCCCGAGTTTTTACTAAAACCGGAAATGAAAGCTTCTGTAAAAATCAGTTATGAGCAAAAAGAAAAAATGATTGAAATTCCATCGTCTGCCGTTATTTTCGACAAAAGTCAATACTATGTGATGGTCTACAAAGACCGTTTCAACATCGAAACTCATAAAATTGAAATTTACCGTCAATTAGACGATGTTACATTTGTTAAATCGGGTATAAATGTTGGTGATTCTATAATTACCCACAATCAACTTTTAATTTACGATGCATTAAACGACTAAACCATGAACAAGTTCATTAAAGCCATACTAGCATTTTCCCTCAAAAACAGGATGTTCACCTTCTTCTGGGTGGGACTGCTTGTCGTTGCCGGATTTATAGCTTTTCGTCAGATGCCCATTGAAGCATTTCCTGATGTCACCAATACACAGATCATTGTTGTAACCCAATGGAACGGTCGTAGTGCCGAGGAAGTTGAACGTTTTGTTACCGCCCCCATTGAAATTGCAATGAACTCTGTACAAAAAAAGACCAGTGTCCGAAGCGTTACCATGTTTGGACTATCGGTAATCAAAATCATTTTCGAAGACAATGTTGAAGATTTCTTTGCCCGTCAGCAAGTCAACAACCTATTGCACAACGTACAGCTTCCCGACGGCGTGGAACCCGATGTACAACCACCCTACGGACCTACCGGCGAGATATTCCGATATACCTTGAAAAGCAAATCACGCGATAGTCGTGATCTGTTGACACTCCAAACCTGGGTTATCGATCGTCAATTACGTGCCATTCCAGGAGTTGCAGACCTTGTCGCATTTGGTGGTCAGCAAAAAACCTATGAAGTTAGCATCGATCCCAACCGTTTATCGGGCTATGATATTACACCAATGGATGTCTATACCGCCGTAAACAAGAGTAACCTCAACGTTGGCGGCGATGTGATTGAAAAAAACGGACAGGCATTCGTTGTCCGCGGTGTCGGTCTCATAAAATCTCAGCAGGATATTGAAAATGTCATTGTTTCGTACGACAATGGCAATCCCATTTTGGTTAAAAACATTGCTGAAGTTCACGAAGGCTCAATGCCTAGAGTGGGACAAGTAGGATTGAACAATAATGACGATGTTGTTGAAGGTATTGTGGTAATGCGTAAAGGCGAGAACGCCCACGAGGTGCTGGCTCGCGTAAAAGATAAAATCAATGAATTAAACACCCGCATTCTGCCATCGGATGTAAAGATGGAAACATTCTACGACCGTGACACGCTCATGAATTATACCACACATACCGTTATGCACAATGTAATGGAAGGTATCATCCTGGTAACGGTTATCGTATTTCTTTTTATGGCCGACTGGCGAACAACAATCATTGTCTCTATCATTGTTCCTCTGGCGTTGATGTTTGCATTCCTTTGTCTTCAATTGAAAGGCATGACTGCAAACCTCCTGTCGCTTGGTGCTGTTGACTTCGGAATTATCATCGACGGTGCCGTGGTGATGGTGGAAGGACTCTTTGTCACACTCGATCATTTACGTAACAAAGTCGGCGACGAAAAATTCAATAAACTTGCAAAAGCCGGATTAATCAAAAACAACGGTGCCGAACTCGGTAAAGCCATCTTCTTCTCGAAACTCATCATCATCATTGCATTGATGCCAATATTCTCGTTCGAGAAAGTTGAAGGCAAAATGTTCTCGCCTCTGGCATGGACTCTCGGTTTCGCATTATTAGGAGCCCTCATATTCACCCTGACATTGGTTCCTGTTTTATCGCACGTGTTATTAAACAAAAACGTACGAGAAAAACACAATCCTTTCGTTAATTTCTGGAATAGAATGATCGAAAGAGCATTCACATTTACTTTTAAACACAAGCGTTACACCTTAATAGTTGCATTTAGCATTATGGCTGTAACCTTTTTCTCTGCAAAATTTCTTGGCACTGAATTTATGCCTCCACTAAATGAAGGTGCATTGTGGGTGGAAGCAAAATATCCGATGAGTCAAAGTTTAACCGAAACAGTGAAACGGGTGGCAAGCCTGCGAAAAGTATTGATGGGCTTTCAGGAAGTGAACGGAGTGCTCTCGCAAACCGGGCGTAGCAACGATGGGACAGACCCCAGCGGATTCTATTATGTTCAAATGCAGGTAAACCTTAAACCTCACGACGACTGGAAACACAAAATCAGCTACGACCAGCTTGTTGATGAAATGGATAAAAAGCTGGAACATTATCAGGGAATCTGCTACAATTATTCGCAACCCATTATCGATAACGTAGCCGAAGCTGTGGCTGGGTTCAATGCCTCCAACGGAGTCAAAATCTATGGCGACGATCTCGATAAACTCGACAATATAGCCAATCAGGTTGTTGATAAAATGAAAGATGTACAAGGCATCCGCGATCTGGGTGTAATGCGTAACGTGGGGCAACCCGAAATAAGTGTTATTCTTGACAAAGAAAAAATGGCTGCATACGGCGTCATGCCCGATGATGCACAGGCTGTTCTTGAAATGGCTTTTGGTGGCAAAACAGCTACCGAAAAATATGAAGGTGAACGAAAATTCGATATTCGCATTCGATACAACAGGGAATTCCGTAAAGACGAGCAAGACATAGCCAATCTGAAAGTGCCTACTCTAAACGGATCTAAAATCCCACTCAAAGAAGTCTGCTGTATCAAGAAAATCACCGGACCGGCATTCATCTATCGCGACAACACGAAACGATTCATAGGAGTGAAATTCTCGGTTCGCGATCGTGACCTGGGAAGCACCATTAAAGAAGCACAACAAAAAGTGGGACAGATAAAACTCCCTCTCGGATATAGTGTCGGCTGGGCGGGTGAATTCGAAAACCAGGTGCGGGCAACCAACCGATTGACCAAAGTGGTTCCAATTAGTCTGATAGCCATATTTGTTATCCTATTCATAATGTTCGGCAATCTCAAAGACGCATCACTGGTTATTGCAAACGTACCTTTTGCTCTGATTGGAGGAATCCTCGCCCTGCATATAACAGGCATCAACTTTGGCATTTCGGCAGGTGTGGGTTTCATCTGTCTGTTTGGTATCTGTATACAAAATGGGGTGATTCTCATATCCGAGTTTCATAAAAACATCAAGAAGAGTTTGAGTCTCGAAGAATCCATCTTTACAGCCGTCAAAGTGCGAACACGCCCGGTTATAATGACGGCACTCATGGCTTCAATCGGGTTGATGCCGGCAGCTCTTTCCACAGGGATAGGTGCTGAATCGGCACGACCACTGGCCGTTGTCATCATCGGCGGATTAATTTCTGCAACCATTCTAACGCTTCTGGTTTTCCCTATTATATTTTGGATTTTCAACAGGACAAAACACGAAACCATTAAATAACAGAAAATCACGTACACTTATTGAGTCAGATGTTTTAGATTTCATAACAGTTATTTAACACTATAATTCGACTTAATACAATCTCGGTCAATCTTATTATTCCTATTCAGTAATAAGATCGACCGATTCCTTTTTTAGATTATCAGACCGATCCTTTGTGCTTGGTGTTGACTCCCCAGCTCTCCAACAGCCCAGAATCAGATCCGTACCAAGTCCGTATTAAGTCCGTTCGCACAGTTTTTAAAAACTGTGCAGACGGACTTAATACGGACTTGATATAGCGTTACTAGGGAAACAATAGCTTTTTTGTTTGTCGTTCAAGTTAGGTAACTCCGGTTTTTAGGCAAATAACATGGCAACCCCTGATTTATTATTTGACGCCGTTATAACAGAGAGTGGAAAACACAGAGGAAAAGAGCAACCTCTCATAAAGGCATTCGTATAAAGGGATAAGTGTGATTATTATTCACTTAGAAAGGAGATTTGGTTGGCGATTGGTTATTAAATAATTATCTATTTTGTTGTAAAATAATTATATTTCGTATAATATTGCTTATTCTATGTGGTGATCTATATCATTTAGAATTTTAGGGGTGGTTATTTTTAATGGTGCGTAAATGTTTGGGGGAACATGTTATGAAAAGCCTGTTATATAAGAAATCAAAAGGATTATTTGGTGAATCCCATTTTACGGAAATTGTTAAATATTCTTATGCTAAGGTCTTGGCATTTGTTGTTGCAATGATTGTTCTGCCTTTGGTGGGGTATAGTTCTGGTTCGCCATTTACTTGTGTACAAACAGGAGGAACAGGGAATTGGAATGATGGTCTGACATGGGGTAATTCATCAAACAATGTTATAGGTGTTGATTATCCAGGACCTGGTGATGCTGTTATAATTGGAAATGGACGAACAATAACACTAACAGCAAATGCTTCATGTGGCAATCTTTCATTAGGAGCATGGGGTTCAGAAGCGTTTGCTTTGGGAACTTATAACCTTACAGTAACTGGGAATATAACAAGAACCGGTGGTATTAGTATTACAGCAACTACTGGTTATATAATCATGGCAGGGACAACCCAAACAATTACAGTAACCGGAGGGATCTCGATACCAAATTTACGATTAACTAATAGCACTAGTGTAACAATGGGGACACAGGATAATTTGACTATTACGGGAAATTTTGATTGCCAAACTGGAACTTCTACATATACAGATAATACTGCTGCATATAATGCCGGATCTTTGACGTTTGCAAGTGGAAGTACTTGTACAGCACCTAATTGTACATTTACTGTTGCAAATGACCATGTTGCTCCAGCACTGAATTTTACAAATTGTACAAGTCCGGTTGTAGTTGGTACTGTAGTGTTAAATCCAACGGGTTCTACCGTTTTATTTGGTTCTAACAATGTAACTACAACAAGTGCATTTTCAGGGACTAATGTTGGAAATATCTCTTGTTCTGGAACTGTTACTGTGGGAGGTAACCCCACGGTATCTCCATCAGTTTCAACATTAACAACCTTTTCTTATGTAACCGGTTCAGGGCCTTCTACATATCAAACGTTTACAGTATCCGGTGTCAGTTTAACAAATGATGTAACAGTAACTGCACCTGCAGACTACGATATTTCAACAAATAGCAGTTTTAGTAATAGTAGTCCATTAACATTAACGAGATCAGGAACAATAATATCAGGTCAACCTGTAACAATTTACGTTCGTTTGAAATCGGGCTTAAGTGTTGGATCGTATAACTCTGAAAACATTGTTTTGAGCAGTACAGGAGCAACGAATGTAAATGTGGCATGTAGTGGTAATGTTACAGCAGTTCCGAGTGTGGCAATATCTTCGACATCACAAGTGGCAACAGGGAATATAGGTCAAAATACGCTTAAGAATCCTATTTCGGCATTTTCAATGGCTGTTACCAATGCAAATACAACGCTTAATTCCTTGTCATTTACAACAACCGGAACGTATGTTACAGCCGATGTGTCAGCATTGAAACTTTGGTATGGAACAGGAACAATAAGTTCTGCAACCCAATTGGGTAGCTCTGTTACAGGAACAACACTGCCGGGTACATATACGTTTAGTTCACTTTCAGCTTCATTAACTTCGGGTACTACTTATAATTTCTGGATTACCGCGGATGTAACCACTACAGCTACCACCGGACATACACTCACTGTTTCGGCAATTGCTACCGGGAATGTATTATTTGCTTCGGCAAATGAATCAGGCAGTATATCGGCAGGTGGTCAACAATCTATTACGGCAACCGCTCCCGTTGTTACACTTGGAGATAACACTCAGGTAACGACTGCAAACATCCAGAAAAACACAACCAACAATATCTTGGCAAGATTTAAACTGGATGTTTCTTCAGCCAACAGTGCAACAGTAACTGGCGTATCATTCACATCAGCAGGTACAGCAGTAACAACAACCGATTTAACAAATTTTAAATTATGGTATGCAAGTTCAAATTCTTTTGGTTCTGCATCACAAATAGGTAGCTCTATTACAACAACACTTGGTGCAGGATCTCATTCGTTTACAGGATTGACTCAGGGAATTACATACAGCTCTACCGGATATTTCTGGATTACCGCCGACATTCCATCGGGAGCGACAATAGGCAACAGTGTTGCTGTTTCAGCAATGACAAATACAAACATCACCCTGTCATCAGGAAGTGTCAGCGGTAGTGCAACGGCAGCTGGTACACAGACTGTTTCGAATGTTACCACATTGTATTCAATTGGAGGAGGAGGTAACTGGACTACCACTAATATATGGTCAACCACAGCTGGAGGATCGTCATGTACATGTTATCCTCAGGCTGGCTATAGTGCAGTAATAACATCGGGAAATCCTATTACAGTAAATGCAAATTCCGTTTGCGAAGCTTTGACAATTAATTCAGGTGCAACATTATCGGGAGGATCATATACAGTGTCTGTTACAGGAAATTTTACCAATTCAGGAACTTATACTGAAACATCGAATACAATGAGTGTTGGTGGTAATTTCATCAGTACCGGAACATATAACACAAACAACGGTACTGTATCATTAAACGGAACTGTAGTTCAAACAATAAGTAACGCGGGATCTTTTAATAGTCTTACCATTGCTAATACGACAGCCTCAGTTACAGCAGGTTCTTCATTAACAGTAAATGGAACATTAACAACAAGTGCCGGAGCTGTTTTAGATATGTCGACCTATCAATTGTCGGGTAACCTTAATACAATTTCAAACAGCGGTACTATTAAAACATCTAATATTGGTTCTACTCCTATTCCAACGTATAAGACTTGGACAGGAACTGTTGAGTATGCTGCTTTAACCGGTGGACAAACAATAGCTAGTGAAAATGGTTATACTAATTTGATATTAGATAATACTTCCGGAACAAATACGGCTTCAAGTAATGTGACCTTATCTGGATCATTAACAACAACAGCGGGCGGTACTTTTGATCTAGGTTCGAGTTCTATTGCAATAACTGGTTCGGTTACAAATGGAGGAACAATAAAGTCGTCAGGTAATAATCCATTTCCATCGGGCAAAACATGGGGAGGTACAATTGAATATAGTGCAACTGGTGGAGGTCAAACAATAGCTTCTGCAACTTCTTATACTAATTTAAAAATAGATAATTCAAGTAATACTGTTACAGCAGGAGGTAACATTGTTGTTAACGGAATATTAACGACAACTTCGGGAGGAACATTTGATTTGTCATCATATACCTTGTCAGGAACGTTAGCCACAATAACAAATAATGGAACTATAAGAATTCAAAACACAAGTTCTACACCAATACCTTCAGGTAAAACATGGGGCGGAATTATTGAATTTTATAATGCAACAACATATTTAGTAGCCGGAATCTATAATAATATCACCGTTAATAATAGTAACATCACCGTTTCGGGTGCTGCAAATGTTGGTGGCATATTAAACTGGTCAAATAATGGGATTATAACAACCACATCTTCAAATACATTAACAATTACAAATACAGCGGTTGGTGCAATAACGAATTACAGTTCTTCATCTCGTTTTATCAGCGGTCCTTTTTCTCGTACTTTACCTGCAAATTTATCTGCGTCTACAAATATATACGATTTTCCCGTTGGCAAAAGTAGTACCTATTATCCATTTTCGTTAACAACATTGACAACAGGAGCAACTGCACCTGTTATAACAGTGGAAGCATTTGCTACTACATCTGGTGGATCGGGAGATGGAACGACCTGTGGCAGTATAAGTACAACGGAATACTGGTCGGCATCTGTAACATCAGGAAATTACACAACAGGTTCCGTTTCCATAGGTCGTCAATCTAATGCATTAACAGCAATAGGAAGATGTACTACTGTTGGTGGATCATATTCGTCGTTGGCAGGAACAGTAGGTGGTTATAATATTAGTAATTCAAGTTTAACGGGTTCAACGTTGGGATATTTCGTAATGTGTAAATTACCGTTTTTTGCCATAGGAAGTGGAAATTTTAGCACTGCAGGAACCTGGTCAAACACCGATGGAGGTTCTGCTACAAGTGTAGCACCAGGTACGGGTGATATTGTAACAATCGGACATGGATATGTGGTGACGATTGGCGGTACCAACACAGAAACAATAGGTTCGCTAACAGTCACAGGTTCAGGCTCAGCTCTTGCTTTTGCAAGTTCTGCATGGAATAATACATTCACCGTTACCGGGAATACTTATATTGATGAAGGAGGAACAATTGCCGGAGTTAATAATCAGTGGTATTATTATGTGTTTAATAATTTGTTAATTGGAACAAATACGACAACCTCGGCAACGAGTTCATTTAATTTTACCCCATCGGATGCCAATGGTTGTGGAGTTACAATATCAGGAATGCTTTCTGTTGGAAGTTGTGCAGGAATTGGGGTTAATTCTCCAATATTTAATTATGCCCCTACATTAACAGGTGCGGCTCAAGGTTCAAATATTTTAACGATAGCAAATAGGACAATTTATCCGAATGGAACCTATACATACGGTTGTACCGGAGGATCTTGTCCAACCGCTCCCTCAACCACTACAAGTGTAACATGTCCGGTAATAACAGTAAGTACGTCAACTCTTAGCGGACTTAGTTATATCTATGGTTCAGGTCCTTCAACCACTAAAACATATACGGTTAGTGGCACAAACTTAGTGGCAAATGTAGTCATTACACCACCAGCCGATTATCAAATATCTACTAATAATTCAACATGGGTAAGTAATCCATCGACTATTACGTTGACACAATCGGGAGGAACACTAAATTCAACAACAATCTATGTGCATTTAAAATCGGGATTATCAAAAGCAAGTTATTCTGAATCCGTTTCGCTTACAAGTACCAACGCAACCACAAGAAATATTACATGTAGCGGTAGTGTAAACTCATCTATTAATGCGGCAAAGTCAACATTAACACCAACATCCACCACAATTACAGCTGATGGATTCAGTACACAGATTCTAACTGTTCAAGCAAAAGATGACGATGGAAGTAGTGCCTTGACAAGTGGCTTGACCGTTACGATTACAAAATCATCGGGAACGGGAACCATAAGTTCAGTAACAGATAACGGAAACGGGACATATACAGCAACCGTTACAGCACCAAGCAGTACAGGTAATGGAGTATTTGTAGCTACTCTTGGAGGTAGTGCCGTGCAAAGTGGAGGCAGTTCACAAACGCAGGCGACAGTAACATATATTGCAGGTCCTCCTTCACAAATAATTCAAAATACAGCCGATAATCAGTCTGGGTTTTTAGGTTGTAATGTTGCAACACAACCAAGTGTTACGGTTAAAGATGCACATGGAAATCCGGTGAGTGGTATAACTGTTACATTTGCTGTAGGTTCGGGCGGAGGGACGGTAACCGGAGCAACACAAACCACCAATGCAAGTGGAGTGGCAACAGTTGGAAGTTGGACTCTAGGGACATCCGGAGGGACAAATTCATTGTTTGCAACGGCAACAGCTTCTACATCTACAGCACCAGTACAATATCCATTTCCACAGTCCACACATTTTCATTATCCATATGGAATTTCGGCAAGCAACCCCAATTACACAAGAATCCAATCATTGGTGACAACCTGGATATCACATTATTATAGAGAAGGGAATCTGCCTAATGCAACACCAGCAGCCAGAGTCCAATGGGATGACACAACATTGACGGTGAGTGAAGGTATGGGATATGGTATGGTAATCTTAGTATATACAGAAAATGCAACCAATAATTATCAAGCTAAATTTAATAAACTTTGGCAATACTATAATTATTATAAAGATGGTAATGGTTTGATGAACTGGCAAATACAAGGCTTTACGGGTACAACACCAGGAACAGGTGCTGCAACCGATGCCGATATTGATGTTGCTCTGGCATTACTTATGGCTCACAAACAATGGGGCAGTAATAGTCCCGACGCGAATGGTGTTACCATTAATTATCTGGCAAGAGCACAGGAGATGTATCATGCCATTTATGCAAATGAAGTAGATGGAAACTATCTCTTAAAACCTGGAGATTCATGGAATAATGTTCAGAATCCGAGTTATGCTGAATTGTTTGCAATAAAATTAGCCGCAGACGAACAAACTGCTGGCGTTTTAACAACAACAGATGATTGGTCTACAGTTTATTCTACAATGCAGACTTATATAACACATTATCGCAATGCAACAACAGGTTTGTTGCCAAACTGGACAGCCCCTAATGCTACGGGTAGCTGTACTTCTTCAGGATATAACGCCGGGGATAATAAATGTGGAGGCACATACGACCAAGGATGTTTATATGGGATTGATGCACTAAGAGTTCCCTGGCGACTTGCATGGGATTATTCATGGTATGGAACCTCAAGCTGTAAAACGACGAATGATTTAATGGCTGCATGGTTGCGAGGTACTTCGAACAATGGTCCGGGAAACAATCCTCAAAAGGTTAAAGGTTTATATAATACAGATGGTTCATATACTTCGGAATGTGCAAATGTAGCAGGAACAGTTAATGGTATGGGATATATCGGAGGATTTGCTCATGCTTTTATGTCAGATGCCACTCAACAAGCAAATCTGGATGCATGGTATGAATATATTCAAGATACAACCCTTGCATACACAACTACCACTGATTTATATACAGGAGGCACCTTTACCGATTATTATAATCATACGTTGCAAATACTTTACCTGTTGACAGTTTCAGGAAATACTCCAAATCTTTATAGTGAAAATCCGGTAATATCGGGTTCCCCGATTACAATCACGGCAACAGCCGTATCGACTGTTTATTCGGATAATGGTAAAGATCTTTCAAATACTTCGAATTGGTGGACAGGAACAACTGCAACAGGTGTGCATCCATGCAATTTCAGTACTTCGGGAACAACATTTATTGTACAAAACGGACATACTTGTACACTAAGCTCAAATATTGCTGTTGGTGCAGGAGTTACAATGCAGGTAAATGGAAGGATAACCCCAACATCATCGACCATACTAAGCGGCACGGGAACTCTTACTGGAAGTGGTACTGTCGTTGTAACACGGACAACATCGAGCGAAGATAATTTCGACAACCAGTATACTATTGGGACAAAGACTTTAAGCGGATTGACGGTTGAATATGGAGGTGCTTCGACACAATACCTCAATACCACACATACATTTGATAATCTTACGATTAATAATACTTCGGGGGTTATTCTCGGTGCAGATAACACCGTAACTAATATACTTGCATTAACAACCGGACTTTTAACTGCCGGGAGTAATACAATTACGGCAGTCCATGTTTCGGGAGGATCGGCAACAAGTTATGTTGCAACAACCGCAGCGTACAATGCTTCACCTGCGGGATATTTAAAAATACCACAAATAAGTGGATCGGAAATAACAGTTCCAGTAGGTACAGCCACAGATTACAATCCTTGCTACATTACCAATAGCGGAACTGCACAGGACTTTAATGTAAGAGTTTTCCCTGGTGTTTATGCTAATGGATTAAGTGGTCCCATAATCACGTCCCCCGATCTTGACAAATTAGTTAATAGAACATGGGAAATTACACCAGCAGTTCAGACCGGGATAAGTGCAATTATTAAACTACAGTGGAATGCCTCCGATGAAGGAACAACGTTTGCTACTAATCGATCATCAGCAATAATGTCTAAAAACAGACATACAACAGGTGACAACACATGGAAATCTCTGGCAAGTTCTTCGTTTTCAGGATCAGGACCCTATCTAATCAGTAATTCGGCAGGCATTTCAACATTCTCAACATTTGGTGTTGAAACGAGCAGTTCACTGCCTATTGAATTATTGTCGTTTACAGCAAACGAATACAGTACCTACACCCAGATTAAATGGGTTACATCAACAGAGATTGACAATGACTATTTTTCGCTCGAACGGTCGGTAAATGGTGTTGATTGGGAGGAAGTGTATACCTGTAAGGGTGCAGGAACATCAACGATTAAACACACATATTCGTTCTTGGATTATGAACAGCAATCGACGATGGTTTATTATAGATTGAAACAAACCGATTTTAACGGGAAAGCAACCTATTCAAATATATTGTCGGTATCGCCTCAAGGACTGAAAACACCTTCGATTGAAGTATATCCGAATCCGCTTGATGGAAAAACACTTTATATTTGCGGATTAGATAAAACGTATGAATTGATAAGCCTATACAATGAATTAGGCGTCGCGGTTTATTCTGCTCCAATTGCACTTGATGGCAATTTAACGGTGATTCTGGATCTTGAAACGTTATTATCTCCGGGTACATATATTCTGAAGTGCACGTCGGCAACTCAACAATTTACAAAGTTATTGATGGTTCGATAATAAACAGGGATTTGAATATCAGAAATTGTCAACCAGATTTTAGATTTTAGGGAAAGTAGTTCGAACATCTGGTAAATGCTGCCTGAATATTATGGCAGGCAAGTAACCCAAATATGTACACAGAGAACCACCAAAGGATTTGACTAAATATAAAGTCCAATTGACAGTTTGGATAGCTAACGGAACAAATATAAAATCACTGTTTTTGAAAGAATATTGCAGAAAGACTTTTTGTAAGCTGACAAATAGGAGGAGAATGGAGAATTTATATAGAAACAGGACAGAGAAGGCAAGTCGGAAACTTCAATAATGCTAAATACTATTTTTGGATACGTTATAACAGGAGATAAGATAGTGAATTATGAGAATTTTGAAAATCATTAAACAGAAATGACCAATGAATGAAATAGATCATTATATATCAAATTTCCCGATAGACGTTCAAAAAATATTGACGCAAATTCGGACAATTATTAAAGAAGTGGCACCTGAAGCGAATGAAAATATTGCTTATGGAATGCCCGCGTACAAGACCAATGGTAAGCCTTTAGTTTATTTTGGAGGTTTTAAAAATCATATTGGATTTTACGCAACACCGACAGGACACGAACAATTTTCATCAGAATTATCAAACTACAAACAAGGAAAAGGCTCAGTTCAGTTCCCACTTAACAAGCCAATTCCTTTTGACTTGATAAAGAGAATTGTTGAATATAGAGTGAATGAGAATTTTTCGAAAACAACAAAGTGATAAATACAAAATGACAGAAAAACAACGAACCGCCAATCGAGTAGCCCACCCAGCCAGCAAAATCCAGCAGGGAGAGGCTCTCACACCACCGTACGTATGCGACTTTATTTCTTCACTTCAGATAATCCACAGGATTGTTTTTCGTTCACATATACGGCGGTTCAATAGGTCAATGTGAAGGATTCGAGTAATAATCAAGCAAAGGTTCATAACCACGGCGTTTGAGTCGACTCACGATGTTGGTAGTTGTAAGAATAAGGCTTTACTCAGTCCCCTTTTATTTTGTTTTTATAGGAATTCTGAGGGCTTCGCTCGATTCCAATCAGTTCAAATACAGTATCACAAACGATTACGCAGCCATCCATCTAGCAACACGTTACCATACATTTTAGAAAAACAAATTAATACGAGGACAAAATTGACATATTGTACTTATATTTGTACAATATTAGTACAACAAATTCTTACAGATTATGTTAACAGCAACGATAAGTGATTTCAGAAAAGATATTAGAAAATATCTTGATAGCGTAACAAACAATTTTGAAACATTAATTAGTCGCTCCTTAAGAAAGATATAAGAATCATAGATCTAAGCTGTTGATTCATAAAAACAGTAGAATTGAGTAGTCATAAATTGCAAGAAAAATCCTATATTTGGGCAAAATGCTTGCAAATTATG
>Ga0302288_1000301_pt1 | contig 42234 bp, 32 predicted proteins | sample III_Fen_N1_1_FD_194549 | JGI IMG/M metagenome (GOLD analysis project Ga0302288, IMG submission 194549) | Peat permafrost microbial communities from Stordalen Mire near Abisko, Sweden - III_Fen_N1_1 | ecosystem: Environmental > Terrestrial > Soil > Wetlands > Permafrost | place: Sweden: Abisko...
AAGCTGGTACACCTTAACCGATTCTTTATACGAACTGAGATGAAGAACCGCAAAAAACGTTTTTTTCATGACATTAAGATTTAAAGGTTAATACTATAAAATAAACGGTGACAAAGTGTAAATATTGTATGTATATATGTAATAAAATTGTCGGTGTTGTGAATTTAAAACAAAACCGTTTTAGAACTCCACAACTCGACCCTTTCTAAAATAAAAAAGGAAGAAAAGTTCACATAAAAGCTAAATGTAATAGGTTTGGCTCTAAATCGATTGATATTACGATTCTTTAATATTGTTTTTTTGACCGATAGGTAGCTTTAAAAATAGTGAACTATAAAATGGTGTAAAATTGATATTTTAGTTCCGAACCTGAGATCGATTAATAATTATTTGTGTTATGGGAATACTAAGATGACAGATCTGAATGAAGAATTTATTGGAACAGCCAATCTTCCTTGTAAAAGCAGGATCTGGGAACGGATCCGTTTCAATGAAGCTTTGTTTTACTACCTTATAATAAAAAAACGCATCAATTCCGTTGATGGTTTAAAACAATGTATTATATTTGTGAATATAATTTACGACAACAAAAAGCTCTACATGTCAAAATATAGAGAAATATTATCTAAAGCACTATTCGTGTATTTTAGTACTGTCAATTATTTTAGTAAACAATTGGACAGCCTTACATATTGTCAGAAAACAAACAATTGTTTCCCTCTTTCTCATCTATTGCTACCCGCAACATTTAAACAGTTTAAGCAACAGTCACATTGCAATGTGACTCTAACAAGACTATTATATCTTTTTAAAATCAATAAAAACTATTTTTGTCATGTTTAGTAAGAAAAAAATTATCACAACAATTGCAGTAAGCATATTTGCGACAGCAATGACACACGCACAATTAAGAATTGCGACCTCAGGGAAAGTAGGTATTACTATGCCGTTAACTTCTACACCTCAGGCAGCTCTCGATTTGGGAACTGCACAATACTATGCGGGAGCACCTTTGTTCCTGATGTATAATAACGACCCAACCAGTACATTAGGAGGTATTAAAATGGGATTTTATGCTGACAATTTCGGCGTTGGTCTCAATTTAAACCTTGTTTTTCCTGAGGATGGAGGAGTAAATAAAGGCTTATTTTCAATTTGTGCCAAACCGACTTCAGGGACTACACTTCATCAATATTTTTCTATTGCAGGTATGACGGGCAATGTGGGGATTGGAACCAGTTCACCGCTCACAAAACTTCATATTAATGGTGATACATATATGCCTTTGGGAAATTCTTTATGGTTCAATGCGACTATGGATGAAGGAACAAGATTACGTTTATTTACAGCTAATGAGAATGCTTACTTAGATTATAGTAAAAATCTTTATTTCCGTTATGGAGACGATGGTAGTCTTTATGGTGTTATTTTTCATTCAAATGGTTATGAATCTATTAATTGTTTTCACCTGAAAGATTTCACCACACCGACCTATCCTTTAGAAGTTAATGGATATATAAAAGCTACCAACGTTGTTGTACCCTCTGATATCCGATATAAAGATAATATTGTAACCAATAAGGATAATACAACTCGATTAATGAAACTTACCAGTGTTAATTATGATTTTAAAAAGTCAATACCATTATCTAGTATAACAAGCAATCGCCAAAAGACAAAAAAATCGAAAACAGATACAATAAAAGGGTTAATCGATACAACAACAACTCAAATTACTGAATTAAAATTCGACTCGCTTGCCACCTCTCGTAAACATTTTGGGTTTATTGCACAAGATCTTCAAAAAGTGTTTCCCGAATTAGTCTATGCTGATAAACAAGGTTATTTAAGTGTTGACTATATTTCGCTGATACCTATTTTAGTTGGTTCATTTCAAGAACAGGCTCAGCTTATAAATGCACAGTCTTCGGAACTTGCAAATCAGGCTAACGATATTTCCAACCTAAAACAAGCTCTCAGTGATGCTCAATCAACCATTTCAAACTGTTGTGCTACTTCGTCTAAATCGAAATTAAAATCGGATGTAGTGTCTAGCTCCGGAACTACAGACATCAGCATTGTAACACCAGAGAACTCTGTACTTACACTCTATCAAAATGCCCCAAATCCATTTAAAGAAAATACTACGATCAAAATGCTGATACCTCAGGCAATAAATAAAGCTTTACTTACCATTTATGACTTGACAGGCAAACAACTAAAATCATTCAGCATTACTGATAGGGGAACGGTTTCTTTAACCATTAATGGTACTGACCTTAGTGCAGGCATGTATCATTATGCATTGATAGCCGATGGTTCGCTTGTCGATACCAAAACTATGATTTTAACTGAATAGACAAAATCCCCTTTACTATTGATGACGGATATTTATCGGTTTCGAATACTCGGTATAAACCTTTGACAATCGACAACTACATTATATCACCAAAGTATTAAAAATGATACTTATGAAAAAAAATCTATTATACAGCAGCCTTGCATTTTTGCTTTTTGCCTATGCCTGTCAAAAAGATGTCTATTATAATATAGACCCGAACACTAAAATGCAGTTTAAACAAGGCGATACGCTTTTGTTTATTAGTGCTTTGAGAACAGACACTTTTAAGATATCTGAATTGGCAGATGGATATGATACAAGCGATAAATTATATCATCGTGAATTTCTTAGTGCAAATTACCAGAAACTAAACTATCGGAAAAGTGAAGATTCCCTTTTTAAAGATGATTCGTGGTATGCTACTCAAAGGTCTCAAACAGGTACATCAATAGAATGGAGAAATATATATGGTGGTTTAGGTGGTGAAAAGGAAATAGATACAATATTGCATATTGGAAATTTAACTATAGATAGTGTCTTTGTTTTTAACGATAGCATTAACAAAAAGCATTTTCCTAACGATGTAAAGCGAGTATGTTATAGTCATCGCTATGGGATTCTTGAATATGAACGCTATACTGGTGAAATATTTTTACTCGACAGTAAGTGTTTTAGTAAATATATAAAGTAAAAATGATATGAAGAAAATACTTTTAATGGGAATTATATGTCAGTGTTTATGTATAATACTCCCGGCTCAGTCGCTTCGCGACAATTTACAGAAATATTGGTATTACCGCAACAGGTTGTTAAACAACTTTGTCAAGGTTAGTACTTCGGCAGATAATGCAGCAACCGAAGCAGGAACTAATATTCCTGTTTCGGAAATAAACACAGCAGACGACTACCTTAAAATGGATGACGGAAATGGTGCTTTGAATCAATATATTTCGGTATTGGCAACTGAATATAAGCTTCTCAAAAGCTATGGTCAGGATTATTCGCAAACCACTCAACTATTGTATTACGCTCTTACATCGCTCAACAGACTTGATGCCACTGCTGAATCATATTATAGACAGGGGGTTACAAATGCCGGTGATTTAAATGGTTTTATTGTTCGCAATGATGTTACTCAACCTTTTTGGGATAAATATAGAAAAGGTGGAACAACTCAATATTTCCCTGTTTCAAAAATAAAAATAAGCGACAATAACCCCCAACCTCCATTAATTAGTCAGACAAATCCCTATGGAAATAACTATGAAATGAGCGAAGATAATGTTATACATTATTTGGAAGCACTGTCGCTGGTAAATGCACTGGTAGATAATGAAACGGTTGATGGCACTGTTATCAATTTTAAACAGATAGCAAAAGACATCGCTCAAAGAATGGTAAGTTTTTTAAATCCGTCTAGTCCTTATACTTGTAATTATTGTCTAGATAAAGATAACGAGCATTATTGCCTACCGGTAAAATATAGCTGGTATGTTAAAAATCCTGTGACAGGTAATCTTGTACCTCAAGGAGACGGAACAGATGGTTCTCAATTAATATTATCAGATGGTTATGCTGCATCGGGTAACAGTTTACTTGGAACATCAACGTTTCAGGGTATGGGAACAAATCTTATGCAAGATCTTTTACAAATCCCCATCACTGACTTACAAGTTAATTTAACATTGAAAATAATGGCATGTATTCCTGTCCCTCTTGCTAATGATCCAATTGACCCTAAATTACAATTAAATCTTCATGGTGCAAGTTTTGACCGGACAGTATATGAGCTGAATTTTGGTTCCGATAGTTGGTCTTCTTTATGTAAAAATATAGTAAGTACAAACTTAAAAACTTTGTGTACAATAAAAGAAGATGATTATAAGGTTCGATCATTAAGTGCAACCGGTAATATTGGAGCTAATGGGCAAAACACCTATCATTGGCTGAGTTTGAAACAGCATCAGAATAATGTTTGGAAATACGAACATCTTCCTTTAATCTGGAGTGTATTGAACAACGATTTTTCGAATATCACGCAGACAGATGTCGACTCTATTCTGATACTATTAAATTCAGCCCCGGCTTGCGGACCATATTTTTTCAGCGACAATGATAATGGTGGCGATTGGTCGAGTTGTACACGTTTAGTTTGGCCTGAAGATAATAGAAAAGATGAACCTCATAGAGAATTTAATGGACTCGATTATATGTTGTTGCATAATTTATATTGGTTGACATACCGCCATAATAGTCCGCCAAATTATTTGTACTTACAACCGAGGTATTTACCTCAAACAAGTTCACTTAATTTAACAGCATCAACTGCTATCATTTGTTCAGATCCCATTACACTATCGGGAAATTCTATGGGGCTGAATGCGGGTAGTTATGTGGAATTAGATCCCGGATTTCAAATAAATCAAGGTCCTTTCAATATTGATATAGCGGAAGTAACAACAAAATCAGAAATGTTATATTTTCGTAAAATAGATTTAACAAATTATAATGCAAACACCTGTCCCGATAAATTAAAATAGAATCTGACGATTAAAACGGCAATTTTAAAAATACACTCATGAAAAAGATAATTATATTACTAGGTAGCATTGTGCTTACAACAATAATGCAGGCACAGGTTTCAAAAACAGTACATATAAACACAGCCGGCAGTTTATATACAGCTTTAACAAGCACCGAAAAAAGTACAGTAACCAACCTCACCATTACGGGCACCATCGACACCCGCGACTTTGTAACAATGCGTGACAGTATGAACGCCCTGTCGGTACTCGACATCAGTGCCGTAAGCATAGCTTCTTATGCAGGAAAAGGAGGCACCGCCGATTCTGATTGGAATGTTAATAACAGCTATAATGCAAATGAAATACCCAAAGCCGCTTTTTATAATCTGGGATCATGGAAAGGAAAAACAAGCTTAACCTCTGTTACTATACCTTCATCGACAACCGTTATTGGAATCAATGCATTTGAATCTTGCAGTGGATTAACTACTTTTATCATTCCATCGCCTGTTACCACTATCAGCCTTTATGCCTTTGTTAATTGTACCGGATTGACAACAGTAACTATTCCGGCATCAGTTAACATAATAGGAGATTGTGCTTTTTCAAATTGTAAAAATTTGAAATCGGTTTATGCTTATAATACAACACCAGTTGCTTTTGATGCTGATTTTTTTGTATTTTACAATGTTACGACAACGCCCTGTGTCTTATATGTCCCGGCTGGTAGAAAGGCAGTTTATGAAACAGCCAATCAATGGAAAAATTTTCAATACATAGTGGAGATGAGCGGATTTTCAATTTCAGCCGACACAGCATCAGTTACCTCATCAGAGGGTGGCACCGCTTCTGTTTTTGTTAGTTGTGATAAATCATGGTCGGCGATTTCCAGTGAAACATGGCTCACTGTAACCCCCGGTTCAGCTCTTAACGGTGGTACTTTAGTTACATTTACAGCTTCTGCAAATACAACAACAGCAAACCGTACTGCAATAGTAACAATTACCGCAACAGGTTATACTCCGCAGTCTATAATGGTAACACAAGCATTTGGAGGAACATCATCAACACCAACATTGTCAGTATCATCAAATGCCGTAAATATTGCGAAAGATGTTGCAAGTACAGCATCCATTATAGTAGTCTCCAATGCCACTTGGGTGGCAAGTTCAGACCAGCCATGGTTACTCGTAAACCCTGATGTCCAAACAACGGGTAATGCCACCGTAACCTTTACCGCTCTTGCAAATACAGGAACAGAACGAACAGCAATCGTAACAATATTGACGACCGGCAAATTGGAAAAAATATCAGTAACACAAGCAGCAGGAAATAGCACCAACCTAGAAATAGAACAGGAAACAACGAAACAATATCACGTTGTTGGCAATACAGTTATATTCAACAATACCCAATCGAGTATATATACCTTTTTAGGACAGAGAGTTTCGTCCGGATGTAAAAGCGTTAATCTTTCCAATGGTATATACATTGTTCACACACCCAATGGTAGCGACAAGATCGTTATCCTAAAGTAGCAGGAAGAAGGCATTAGTAGGATGGTTGCTTTATTATATCAAAGTGTTTCCAGTTGTCGAACAAGATAGCAGGTATATTGCAAAATAAAATACCGAGAGTTGAATAAATATTTGATAACGGTAGCCGCCTCACATAACCCGATCGCTTTATCTTTTAAAGATATGCCCATCATTGAATAAGATAAGGAACTTGAACAAAAAGATGTCGGCTCTTCTTTATAATATATTGCCATATCATGGAAAGATTAGGGAATATCTTTTGGAGTTATGCCTTGATGTTTGTAATCAAAAGGCTTCGAAGATAAACATTTCGACTCATCTAATTGAGATATTGGCAACTGGTTTCATGATGTATACCTATCTTTTCAAGATATGGCAAAATGTTAATAAAGGAAAGGGCTCGACGCAAAAGATATTGGCAACTGTTTTTCTAATATGACTTTATCCTAGTAACAGATTGTGGTCTGTTTGATAAAGTGGATGGAAGACCATTGGAATTATTCTCCTCATTTATAAGAAAGTATTGTTTGCCGGTTGAAAGAAAACACTATTTTTGATTATTGTTGTCCGATATTAAAAGACATCAATAAAATTGCAACACGAATGTGGTATAATAAAAAAGAGAGTTCCAAATCTGAAACTCTCTTTTTCTATGTGTTTGTTTAAAAAGTCTTAAATTTTAGACAATCGTTCGTATTCATCCATACTTCCGACAATAATCCGGTCGTATTCTTTAAGTCCTGTTCCTGCGGGTATTTTGTGACCAACAATAACATTTTCTTTAAGACCTTCGAGATAATCCACCTTTCCGTTGATAGCTGCTTCGTTAAGGACTTTAGTTGTTTCTTGGAACGATGCTGCCGACATGTAACTTCTGGTTTGCAGAGAAGCTCTGGTAATACCTTGCAGTATTTGACCTGATGTAGCAGGAATAGCATCACGACACTCTACTTGACGTAAGTCTCTACGTTTTAACATAGAATTTTCGTCACGTAATTTTCTAGCCGTAATTATTTGCCCGGGGATAAAGTTTTGAGAATCGCCTTGGTCAAGTACAACTTTCATATCGTAAATCCAATCATTCTCTTCCATGAATACCCACTTATCGCAAAGTTGTTTTTCGAGGAAGCGAGTATCTCCCGGATCTTCAATTTCAACTTTTCTCATCATTTGACGCACAATAACTTCAAAGTGCTTATCATTGATTTTCACACCTTGTAAACGATATACTTCTTGTACTTCGTTTACAATATATTCCTGAACTTTAGTAGGTCCTTTGATTGCCAGAATATCAGAAGGAGTAATAGCTCCGTCGGAAAGTGGTGTTCCGGCTTTTACATAATCATTTTCCTGAACAAGAATTTGTTTCGAAAGTGAAACAAGGTATTTCTTTTCTTCTCCGGTTTTTGATCGGATAACAATTTCACGGTTACCTCTTTTTATTTTACCAAAAGAAACTTCACCGTCGATTTCCGAAACAACAGCCGGATTCGAAGGATTACGAGCTTCAAATAACTCGGTAACACGAGGAAGACCACCGGTAATATCACCCGTTTTTCCAACTGCACGAGGTATTTTAACAAGAATTTGTCCTGATTTTACCTTTTCCTTTTCATCAACCGAGATGTGTGCACCTACTGGTAGGTTGTATGTATTTTGAACTTCACCGGCAGTGTTCAACACGATGATAGCAGGGTTCTTTGTCTTATCTTTTGTTTCAGTTATTACCTTTTCTTTGAATCCGGTTTGTTCATCAGTTTCTTCACGATAAGTAACACCTTCAAGGATATTTTCATAAGAAATTGTTCCACCTGTTTCAGAAAGAATCAAGGCATTATAAGGATCCCAATCGCAAAGTAATTGACCTTTCGTAACCGCATCTCCCGATTTGATATACAATTTAGAACCGTAAGGTATGTTATGAGTTGTCAGAACAATATGTGTATTCTTGTCGATGATTTTCAATTCAGCCAGACGTCCAATAACAATATCGACTTTTTGACCTGTTTCATCTTCACTTTCAACAACACGAAGTTCTTCAATTTCACCAATACCATCATATCTCGAAACGATTGATGAGTCGGATGTGATGTTTGATGCTGTACCACCAACGTGGAATGTACGAAGTGTTAACTGTGTACCTGGCTCACCAATTGACTGGGCGGCAACAACACCGACAGCTTCACCCATCTTCACCATTCTTGCTGTAGAAAGACTTCGTCCGTAGCAACGTGCACAAACACCTTTTTTCGATTCACAAGTCAATACCGAACGTATTTCAACTTGTTCGATTGGTGAATCGGAAATTGCTTGAGCTATGCTTTCATTTATTTCTTCACCAGCTTTAACAATGAGGTCGCCGGTTAATGGATGATAAATATCTTGAACACACGTACGTCCTAAAATTCGATCATATAATGATTCAACAACTTCATCGTTGTTTTTAATTGCAGTAGCAACCAGTCCGCGTAAAGTTCCACAATCGTCTTCGGTAATCACAACATCTTGCGATACATCAACAAGACGACGTGTTAAATAACCCGCATCAGCTGTTTTAAGAGCAGTATCGGCCAGACCTTTACGAGCACCATGGGTTGAGATGAAATACTCAAGGACCGAAAGTCCTTCTTTAAAGTTCGATAAGATTGGGTTTTCAATAATCTCTGCAGAACCTGAACCGGATTTTTGAGGTTTCGCCATCAATCCACGCATACCGCATAACTGACGGATCTGTTCTTTTGATCCACGAGCTCCAGAGTCAAGCATCATATAAACAGAGTTGAATCCTTGATTATCGGTGCTTAATTGTTTCATCAATATATTTGTCAAATTAGCATTGGTATGCGTCCAGATATCGATGATTTGATTGTATCGTTCATTATTAGTAATGAATCCCATGTTATAGTTATTCCAAACTTCTTCAACTTGTTGGTAACCGTTGGTTACTAATTCATCTTTTTGGCTTGGAATAATCACATCTGCAAGATTAAACGATAATCCGCCTCTAAATGCCATTTGGAAACCAAGTTCTTTGATATCGTCAAGGAATTTAGCAGTTTTCGAAGTTCCTGCATCTTTTAATACACGGGTGATGATTTCACGCAACGATTTTTTGGTCAAGATTTCATTGATATAACCAGCAGACTCAGGAACACATTGATTGAATATTATTCGACCAACAGTCGTTTCGAGTATTTCAGTTTTTTCAACGCCATCAACGTGGAACGTTCTTCTAAACTTAACGATAGCATGTAAATCAGTTTGTTTTTCGTTATATGCAATAGTTACTTCTTCCGGAGAATAATAAATTCGTCCCTCACCTTTAACACCTTTCCGTGATTTTGTAATATAATATAATCCAAGAACCATGTCCTGAGATGGCACCATGATTGGAGCACCATTTGCAGGATTCAAGATATTATGAGAAGAAAGCATCAATAATTGAGCTTCAAGTACAGCAGCATTTCCTAATGGAAGATGAACAGCCATCTGGTCACCATCGAAGTCGGCGTTGAATGCCGTACAAACAAGTGGGTGAAGTTGGATTGCTTTTCCTTCAATCATTTTTGGCTGGAATGCTTGAATACCGAGTCGGTGAAGTGTAGGAGCACGGTTCAGAAGAACAGGATGTCCTTTCATTACGTTTTCCAAAATATCCCAAACAATTGGATCCTGACGATCAACAATTTTCTTTGCCGATTTCACCGTTTTTACAATACCTCTTTCAATCAATTTACGGATTACAAAAGGTTTGTAAAGTTCAGCAGCCATTCCTTTAGGAATACCACATTCGTGAATCTTTAATTCTGGTCCAACAACAATTACCGAACGAGCCGAGTAGTCAACACGTTTACCCAATAAGTTTTGACGGAAACGACCTTGTTTCCCTTTTAAGCTGTCGCTTAATGATTTTAATGGTCTATTTGCGTCTGTTTTAACCGCATTCGATTTTCTTGAGTTATCGAATAATGAATCGACAGCTTCTTGTAACATACGTTTTTCATTACGTAAGATTACTTCAGGAGCTTTTATCTCAATAAGTCTTTTTAAACGATTGTTACGAATAATAACGCGACGATATAAATCATTTAAATCCGAAGTTGCAAAACGTCCGCCATCGAGTGGAACAAGAGGGCGAAGTTCTGGTGGAATAACCGGAATACATTTTAGAATCATCCAGTCGCATTTATTCTTAGTTCCAGCAGCACGGAAAGCTTCAACAACATGAAGACGTTTTAACGCTTCATTTTTCCTTTGCTGTGAGGTTTCTTTACTAGCTCGATCTCTTAAGAAATAAGACAATTCGTCGAGTTTAATTCTGCCAAGCAAATCTAAAAGTGCTTCGGCACCCATTTTTGCAACGAATTTATCAGGATCATCATCTTCAAGTAGTAAATTTTCTTTTGGAAGACTATCTAATATATCAAGATATTCTTCTTCTGTCAACAAGTCATTTTCTTCGATACCGGTCATCCTTTTGATACCAGGATTTATAACAATGTATCTTTCGTAATAAACAACTGAATCAAGTTTTTTAGAAGATAATCCTAAAAGATAACCTATTTTATTTGGTAAAGAACGGAAATACCAAATATGAGCAATCGGAACAGTCAAGTTGATATGACCGATTCTTTCGCGACGAACTTTTTTCTCAGTAACTTCAACACCACAACGGTCGCAGATTATTCCTTTATAGCGAATTCTCTTATATTTACCGCAATGACATTCATAATCTTTTACCGGACCAAAAATTCGTTCACAGAATAAACCGTCACGCTCGGGTTTATACGTTCTATAGTTAATGGTTTCTGGTTTCAAAACCTCACCACATGATTGATTAAGGATATCTTCGGGCGATGCCAAACTAATTGTCATGCTCTCGAAATCACTTTTGAATTTGGTCTCTTTTCTATAGGCCATATAATAGAGATTTATAAGTTCAAAATATTAACAAATACAATAAAACATGTTTTACACATATTTTTTATTCGAAAGTAATCTTTAATCCAAGACCACTTAATTCGTGCAATAACACGTTAAATGATTCAGGAAGATTTGGTTTCGGCATAGGTTCACCTTTAACGATTGACTCATACGCACGTGCACGTCCAATTACGTCATCAGATTTTATAGTTAGAATTTCCTGTAGGATATTTGATGCACCAAATGCTTCGATTGCCCAAACCTCCATCTCTCCAAATCTCTGACCTCCAAATTGTGCTTTACCACCAAGAGGTTGTTGAGTTATAAGAGAATAAGGCCCGATAGAGCGTGCATGCATTTTATCGTCGACAAGATGTCCTAATTTTAACATATAGATGATACCGACAGTTGCTGTTTGGTCAAAACGTTCACCAGTACCTCCATCATATAAATATGTTTTACCATATCTTGGAACACCAGCTTTATCGGTATATTCACAAATCTCATCAAGTGTTGCACCATCAAAAATTGGAGTTGCAAATTTTTCTCCAAGTTCTCTTCCCGCCCAACCTAAAACAGTTTCATAAATTTGTCCAAGGTTCATACGTGAAGGCACACCTAGTGGATTTAAAACAATATCGACAGGCGTTCCGTTTTCAAGGAATGGCATATCTTCGTCGCGAACAACTCTTGATACGATACCTTTATTCCCGTGACGTCCGGCCATTTTATCACCAACTTTTAACTTACGTTTTTGTGCTATATAAATCTTAGCCAATTGTAGAATACCGTTTGGAAGTTCATCACCAACAGTTAAAGCAAAGATTTTGCGTTTTAATTCACCATCAAGCTCTTTATATCTCATGGTATAGTTTGTCAGTATTCGACAAATCAAATCGCTTTTATCTTTATCACTCAACCATTTTGTTGGATTTACTTCACGATAATTATCAATCTCATTAAGCGTTTTTAATGTGAATTTCACACCTTTTGCAATTACTAGGTTTCCATAATAATCTTTTACTCCTTGAGATGTTTTTCCATTAGTCAATTCGAAAAGTTTTTTTACCAATTCTTCTTTTAGAAGAGCAATTTCTTTCTCAAATTCTTTCTCATATTTCGAGATAAATGGTTTTTCTGCAACTTTCGACTTTCTATCTTTAATAGATTTTGTAAATAGTTTTTTATTTACAACTGTACCATATAAAGAAGGAGTAGCTTTTAATGAAGCATCTTTTACATCGCCGGCTTTGTCTCCAAAGATTGCACGTAAAAGTTTTTCTTCTGGTGAAGGATCTGATTCTCCTTTTGGTGTGATTTTACCAATAAGAATATCGCCTGGTTTTATATTAGCACCTACGCGAATTAATCCATTCTCATCCAAGTTCTTTGTAGCTTCTTCGCTTACGTTTGGAATATCGGGAGTAAATTCTTCGGGACCACGTTTTGTATCTCTGACTTCTAAGATATGCTCATCAATGTGAATTGAAGTAAAGATATCTTCTCGGACAATACGCTCGTTTATAACGATAGCATCCTCAAAATTATACCCTTTCCAAGGCATAAATGCCACTTTAAGGTTTTTACCTATTGCTAATTCACCTTGTTCTGTACCATAACCTTCAGTTAATACTTGTCCTTTTATAACTCTTTGACCTTTTCTAATAATTGGTTTTAAGTTAACACAAGTATTTTGATTCGTTTTACGATATTTGGGAACAATGTATGATTTAATATCACTATTAAAGCTAACAAATCGTTCTTCTTCGGTACGATCATATTTCACGCGTATTTCATTAGCATCAACATAGTCGATAACACCATCGCTTTCAGCTTGAATCATTATACGTGAATCATGAGCAACTTTGCCCTCAACACCTGTACCTACAATTGGAGCTTCTGCTTTCATTAATGGAACTGCTTGACGCATCATGTTTGATCCCATCAACGCACGGTTCGCATCATCATGCTCTAAGAAAGGGATTAATGATGCAGCTATTGACGCTATTTGATTTGGAGCGACATCCATAAGCTTAATCTCAGATGGATCTGCTAATGGGAAATCGCCTTTTGAACGTGATTTTATTTTGGCATTAACAAATGTACCATCTTCATTGATAGGTTCATTTGCTTGCGCAATTATATTTACTTCTTCTTCTTCAGCTGTAAGATAAGCAACAGCATCATCACCTCTTTGAACAATACTATTCTGTACCTTTCTATATGGCGTTTCTATGAAACCTAAACTATTGATTTTTGCAAATACACAAAGTGAAGAAATCAAACCAATATTTGGTCCTTCAGGAGTTTCGATTGGACATAAACGACCATAATGGGTATAATGAACGTCACGTACTTCGAACCCAGCTCGCTCACGAGAAAGTCCACCAGGACCGAGTGCCGATAATCTTCTTTTGTGCGTCATCTCGCCAAGTGGATTTGTTTGATCCATGAATTGAGACAACTGGTTAGTTCCAAAGAATGAATTAATTACAGAAGATAACGTCTTTGAGTTAATCAGATCTATAGGTGTGAACACTTCATTGTCACGTACATTCATACGCTCTCTGATGGTTCTCGCCATACGAGCTAAACCGACACCAAATTGATTACATAATTGTTCGCCAACAGTTCTTACTCTACGATTACTTAAGTGATCTATATCATCAACATCTGCATTAGAATTAATAAGTTGTATCAAATATTTTATGATAGCAATTATATCATCCTTAGTCAATGTTCTTACTTCACTATTTGAAAGATTGCCGTATAACTTTTTATTAATTCTGTAACGACCAACCTCGCCTAAATCATACCGTTTGTCTGAAAAGAATAATTTATCAATGACATCTCGTGCTGTAGCTTCATCTGGTGGATCAGAATTTCTTAGCTGACGATAAATATGACTAACTGCATCCTTTTCTGTATTACAAGGATCTTTTTGTAATGTATTATAAATAATAGAAAAATCAGAACTTGCAAGGCTATCTTTATGTATAAAAATCGTCTTAATGCCTGATTCTAATATCAATTCAACATGGTCTTTTGTTAAAACGACTTCTCGCTCCACAATAATTGCATGTCTTTCAATAGAAACAACTTCACCAGTTGCTTCGTCAACAAAATCTTCTACCCACGAGTTAAGAACTCTAGCAGCAATTTTACGACCAACTACTTTGTTCAAGGCCGTTTTTGAAACTTTAACTTCTTCTGCAAGATCAAAAATTTCAAGAATTGCTTTATCGTCTTCATAACCTATAGCTCTTAATAGAGTTGTAACAGGCAATTTTTTCTTACGATCAATGTAAGCATACATGACATTATTAATGTCTGTTGTAAATTCTATCCAGGAACCTTTGAAAGGGATTACTCTCGCTGAATAGAGTTTAGAACCATTAGCATGTACACTTTGACCAAAGAAGACCCCGGGAGATCTATGTAACTGAGACACAATAACACGTTCAGCACCATTAATAATAAAGGTACCACGTGGTGTCATATACGGAATTGTTCCAAGATATACATCCTGTATTACCGTATCAAAATCTTCATGTTCAGGATCTGAACAATATAATTTTAATTTTGCTTTTAGAGGAACACAATATGTTAAACCTCTGTCGATAGCCTCCTCTATTGTATAACGAGGTGGGTCAATCTGAAAATCAACAAATTCAAGATGGAAATTATTACGAGTATCAGTAATTGGAAAGTTCTCTTGAAAAACTTTATACAATCCTTCAAATTTCCTTTCGTCGGGATTCGAATCAATCTTGAAAAATTCATAGAACGACTTCAATTGAATCTCAAGAAAATCAGGATATTCAAGCTGATTTTTTGCAGATGCGAAATTAATTCTTGGTTTATTCATAATGTAAAGGAAAAAGTTTGAACTTAAAAATAACAATAAAAGGTTTAAGCCTAATTAAGGCTTAAACCTGAATTCTTCAATAAAGAAGCGTCTTATTTAAGTTCAACTTCTGCTCCAGCTTCTACTAATTTAGCTTTCAAAGATTCTGCATCTTCTTTAGATACACCTTCTTTTATTGCTTTTGGAGCTGCATCAACGATGTCTTTAGCTTCTTTCAAACCTAGTCCTGTTAATTCTTTTACAAGTTTTACTACGTTTAATTTAGCTGCACCTGCATTTTTAAGAATTACATCAAATGTTGATTTTTCTTCAGCTGCTGCTGCACCACCCGCTGCAGGAGCTGCTGCTACTGCTACTGCTGCAGCTGCAGGTTCGATACCGTATTCGCTTTTTAGAACTTCGGCTAATTCATTTACTTCCTTTACAGTTAAATTAACTAACTGTTCTGCTAATGCTTTAATATCTGCCATTTTTGTATGATTTTAATTAATTGTATACTATTTAAATTATTAGTTTAGAGCACTAACTTGCTCTTTCTTGTAATGTTTTTACGACACCACCTAGAATATTTTTCCCTGATTGTAACTGACCTAAAACAGTCTTCATTGGAGATTGTAATAAAAGTACAATATCACCAATAAGTTCGTTTTTAGATTTAAGAGTTGCTAAAGCTTCAAGATTATTATCACCAATAAAAGCACTTTGTTCTACATAAGCAGCTTTTAATAGTGGTTTATCTTTCCCTTTTGAACGAAATTCTTTTATAAGTTTTGCAGGTACATTAGCTGTATCACAAATCATTATTGCAGAATTTCCTTTTAGTTTTGAATATATTGCTTCGAAATCTTCTCCTTTTTGTTCAAGAGCCTTCTTTAATAAGGTATTCTTAACTACAATAAGTTTAATTCCCTTTTCAAAACAACGTCTTCTAAGATTACTCGTATCTTCAGCATTAAGCGTTGCAATGTCAATTACATAAAAATGGTTACTTTTATTTAGTTCTTCAACTAAACTGGCAACTATCGCTTTTTTATCATCAATCGTCTTCATTTCTTGTGTACTTCTTAAATATTAAAATTATTGAAACGATTTAGCATCAAGTTGTATACCAGGACTCATTGTCGATGAGATATAAATACTTCGAACATAAGTACCTTTAGCTGATGATGGTTTTAGTTTCATAATTGTACTCATGAATTCTTTTGCATTTTCAACTAATTTTTCAGCATCAAATGAAATTTTACCTACAGTACTATGGACAATTCCATATTTATCAACTTTAAAGTCGATTTTACCTGCTTTTACCTCTTTAACTGCTTTTCCAATTTCTAAGGTAACAGTTCCACTTTTAGGATTTGGCATCAAACCTCTTGGTCCTAACACTTTTCCTAACGCACCAACTTTTGCCATTACTGTAGGAGTACAGATAATAACATCAATGTCTGTCCAACCGCCTTTGATTTTTTCGATATAATCTTCCAACCCAACAAATTCAGCTCCAGCTTCTTTAGCTTCTGCTTCTTTATCAGGGGTACAAAGTGCAAGCACTCGTACCTTCTTCCCGGTTCCATGAGGTAATGTTACCACACCACGAACCATCTGATTTGGCTTCTTTGGATCTACTCCAAGTCTTACATCGAGGTCTACTGACGCATCAAATTTAGTTGTGCTGATAGATTTCAACACTTTAGATGCTTCCTCTAAAGTATACACCTTTCCTGGTTCTATTAAACCAAGAACTGATTTTCTGTTTTTTGTAAGTCTAGCCATTATATTTATTTAAACTATATTACTTTTTATTAATATAAGCAGGGGTATCACCTTCTATCGTAATTCCTAAGCTTCGTGCAGATCCTGCAACCATTGATACAGCAGATTCAACTGTAAAACAGTTCATATCTGGCATTTTTGATTTTGCAATCTCTTCAACTTGAGACCATGTAACTTTACCAACTTTCTTTCTATTTGGTTCAGCTGATCCTTGTTTAATCTTAGCAGCATCAATTAATTGAACAGCCACTGGAGGCGTTTTTATTACAAATGTGAAGGATTTATCACCAAAAACAGTAATAATTACTGGTAATACCTTTCCCATTTGATCTTGAGTTCTTGCATTAAACTGTTTGCAGAACTCCATAATATTTACACCCTTTGAACCCAGTGCCGGACCTACTGGAGGTGAGGGATTTGCAGACCCACCTTTAATTTGAAGTTTAACATATCCGGTTATTTCTTTTGCCATACCGTATTATAAATTATTATTGTTCTTTTTCAACTTGACTGAAACTCAACTCTACTGGTGTTTTTCTGCCAAATATTTTTACACTCACTTTTAACTTTTTCTTTTCTTCATTTATTTCCTCAATTATTCCTGAGAAACTATTAAAAGGACCATCAGTAACTTTTACTAATTCACCTATAATATAACTAAATGTAGGTTCTTCTTCTTTTTCGGCTAGTTCATCAACTTTACCTAAAATACGAAATATTTCCGAAGATCTAAGAGGTACAGGTTCGCCCCCTTTTTCATCTCCTAGGAAACCAATTACTCCATTTATATTTTTTAAAATATGAGGCACCTCTCCTACTAATATGGCCTCAATCATAATATAACCTGGAAAGTAATTTCTTTCTTTACTTATCTTTTTACCATTACGTAATTGATATACTTTTTCGGTAGGAATCAGAACCCTTGAAATATACTCTTGTAGGTTATATCTTGCAATCTCATGATCGATAAGTTCTTTAACTTTTTTCTCTTTCCCACTTATTGCCTTTACGACATACCACTTCTTTTGTGAATCACTCATAGTCGATAGCAAATTATTCTAATATTTTATAAACAACATCTGTCATCAAATGTGAGAATGTTGTATCCATCACTAACAATACTATTGCAAATATAAATGTAGTCACCAACACTAATATTGCACTACTTTGTAATTCCTTCCACGAAGGCCAAGAAACCTTATGAACGAGTTCATTGTATGCTTCTTGTATGTAAGTTTTTAGTCCCATGATTGATTTCATTCCAATTTGCACGGGAGGAGAGACTCGAACTCCCGACACCTGGTTTTGGAGACCAGTGCTCTACCAAACTGAGCTACACCCGTATAAAAAGGATTGGTATCTCTACCAATCCTTTTCGTTACTATTTTTTCTATTCTAAAATTTCAGTTACTTGACCAGCACCAACAGTTCTTCCTCCTTCGCGGATTGCGAATCGAAGTCCTTGATTGATAGCTACTGGAGCAAGAAGTTCTACAGTAATAGTTATATTATCACCTGGCATAACCATTTCAACACCTTCTGGAAGAACGATTTCTCCTGTAACGTCTGTTGTTCTAATATAGAACTGTGGACGATATTTGTTATGGAATGGTGTATGACGACCGCCTTCTTCTTTTTTCAAAACATAAATTTCAGCTTTGAACTTTGTATGAGGCGTTATTGATTTGGGTTTACAAATAACCATACCTCTACGAATATCCTTTTTATCAATACCACGGAGTAATAGACCTGCGTTATCACCGGCTTCTCCTTGATCAAGTAATTTACGGAACATTTCAACACCTGTTACAACAGAAGCTTTGTCACTTCCGAAACCGATGATTTGAACCTCATCACCTGTGTGTATAATACCTGATTCAATACGACCAGTAGCAACAGTTCCACGACCTGTAATTGAGAAGACATCTTCTACTGGCATAAGGAATGGTTTATCAACTTCACGCACTGGTACAGGAATCCATGAGTCAACAGCATCCATTAATTCTTGGATTTTTTCTTCCCATTTTGCTTCACCATTTAATCCACCTAATGCAGATCCACGAATAATTGGAGTGTTTGCTCCATCAAATTCATAGAAGTCTAACAATTCACGAACTTCCATTTCTACAATTTCGAGAATTTCTTCATCGTCAACCATATCCACTTTATTCATAAAGACAACAACCTTAGGTACGTTTACCTGACGAGCTAAAAGGATATGCTCACGAGTTTGTGGCATAGGTCCATCAGTAGCTGCAACTACAAGTATAGCACCATCCATTTGAGCCGCACCAGTAACCATATTTTTCACATAATCCGCATGACCTGGACAGTCAACATGTGCATAGTGACGATTAGCTGTTTGATACTCAACATGAGAAGTATTGATTGTTATACCTCTTTCTTTTTCTTCTGGTGCATTATCAATAGATGCGAAATCTCTAACTTCAGCAAAACCTTTCTTAGCCAAGTAAGTTGTAATAGCTGCTGTTAAGGTAGTTTTACCATGATCTACGTGTCCGATAGTACCAATATTAACATGTGGTTTCGACCTATCAAATTTTTCTTTAGCCATTATTTCTGGATTTAATTATTATACTTTAATTTAACTTTCTTTTCTTCTTTTACTTAACTTATTGAGCCGATGATGGGAATTGAACCCATGACCTCTTCCTTACCAAGGAAGTGCTCTACCCCTGAGCTACATAGGCAACGGTTACATTTGCAACGGATCCCTATAAATTCGGACTGCAAATTTATTACTATTTAACAAATTACAAAATATTTTTGCAATATTTATTTTTTTGTTATTTGTTTTTCGTCTTTTCAATTTGTTTCTTTAATGCATCAACCGCTAAATCAATTGATTCCTCAAATGATTTTGATTGTTTCTTTGCAAAAAGTTCATTTCCTGGAACCAATATTTTTACTTCCGCAACCTTATTTTCTACTGATTGAGTATTATCTACTCTAAAAAAGACTTCTGAAGTTACTATTTGGTCACTAAATTGTGCTAATTTCGAAACTTTTGCATTAGAAAATTCTACTAATTTTGCATCTGCTTTAAAACCAACTGCATGTACTTTTATTTCCATATCTCTGTTTTTTTATTCATTAACTTCTTGGATGTGCCTGTTTATATATATTTCTAATCTTTTCGAAGGTATTATGTGTATATACTTGTGTTGCCGACAAACTTGCATGTCCTAATATTTCTTTTACAGAATTCAAATCTGCTCCGTTATTCAACATATGTGTAGCAAACGTGTGACGTAATACGTGTGGACTTTTCTTCTCCATTGTTGTAACCTTTGCAAGACAAGAATTAACAAGTCTATAAACAAATTTTTCGTACACTTTGCGACCTTTTTTAGTTAGAAACAAATAATCGGTGTTAGACTGTTGCTCTTTTCGTATTTTTAAATATGGTATTAAACGGTCTCCAATGGTGTCATATAAGGGTATGATTCTTTCTTTATTCCTTTTGCCTAGAACTTTAACACTACTTTTACCCAAATCAAGATCCTGAACTTTTATATTTATCAATTCGCTTAGTCGCATCCCTGTAGCATAAAAGAGTTCTAAAATCATTTTATCGCGAACGCCTTCATATTCTTCAGAGAAATCGACTTCAGAAAAAAGTTTTTCCATAGTAGGTTCATCAACAAACCACGGTAACTCTTTTTTTTGTTTTAGACGACTAAACTTTTCTAAAGGATTTTGATCAATTATGTTTAATCTTTTAATAAATTTAAAGAACACTCTGAGAGTTGTTATCTTTCGATTTATTGACCTAGGCGAAATATTACTTTTCGATAAATCGACAATCCATGCTCGCACATGCCTCTCTGTAATCGTATCTGGCTCAAATGTCCCTATAGTAACTTCACAAAATACGATAAATTGTTGTAAATCGTTATTGTATGATTTTATTGTATTTTTCGAATACCGTTTTTCATACTCAAGATACTTCAGGAACTCAGCCTTTCCCATATTATTGGGGATACTTCTATTGCACTTCTTCTTGTTCTAATAAAAACTGTTTATATACAGCCTTTATAACAACTTCACGTCTTGCGATAGATGGTTTTTTGAAAGCTTGTCTTGCTCTTAATTCTTTTACAACACCTGTTTTTTCGAACTTGCGTTTAAATTTTTTCAAGGCTCTGTCGATGTTCTCACCTTCTTTTATTGGCACTATAATCATAATACAATTATTAAATTTACTTTATAAATTGGGAGGCAAAATTACGAATATTGAATCAGAATACCAATTATTCTTTCTTTTTTTTTACTATTTTTCATCCTTCAGATTTGTCACATAAAAAGCTATCAATGATTTTTAATAATAATTGAGAATCTACTGGTTTGGTTAAAATATCATTAAATCCTGAATTCAGAATTTTTTCACGTTCGTTTACAACAATGAAGGCTGATTGTGCAATTATCGGGACATTTTTATTAAATGCTCTTATTCTCGAAACTGCCTCATAACCAGAAATATCGGGCATTCTCAAATCCATTAAAATTAAATGGGGTTGATATTGTCGACACAAATCGACAGCTTGAACTCCATTTTTAGCAAAAAGAAGATTTAAGCCAAACGGTTTTAATATTTCATTAAAGATCGCATGATTTATTTCTTGGTCATCAACCACTAAAATTCGTTTGGTCCGCCATTGTGTGGTATTTAAAACATCTCGTTTTCCGCTTAACTCATAGGGTATAGTAAAGAATATTGCTGATCCGGTGCTCTCTACGGATTCAACCCACATTCGACCTCCTAATATGCTTACAAGGCTTTTTGCAAGAGATAGTCCGAGACCTGAACCTTGGAAAAATTTTTCTTTTGATTCAATCCTTGTAAAGGAATTAAATATAGCCTCATATTGATCCTTTTCAAATCCAACACCTGTATCTTTCACCGAAAATTCTATTTCTGGATGTTTTGGTCTTGAATCTGAGAAGGAACACCCTATTACTATTTTCCCACTATTCGTATGTTTTATTGCATTATCAAACAGATTTTGAATTATTTGTTCAAGTCTGACAATATCGGTATATGCTACTAAATCGTTGATTTTTGTTTCTGAAAGAATTTCAATTTTTATATTTTTCCCTTCTAGTATAATTTGTCGTTCAATTTCTGGTTTAATCTTAAAAAACAAATCATTTATTCTACACTCACTTTTATTAATTGCTATTTGACCTGTCTGAACCTTCGACAACTCAATAATATTTCCAATCATTTTCACCAACAAATTACTATTCGATTTTATTTGAATTATACTTTGTTTTCTAGTGGCTTCCGTTATATCTTTTGAGTTCAATCTATCAGCAAAATCAATGATGGTATTCATTGGTATTTTTATTTCATTACTCATATTGGTAAGAAATGCTGTTTTGAGATTATCTGACTCATCGGCTTTTCGTAAAGCCTGTTTTAATTCTTTGGTGCGTTGATTCACCATAAGTTCCAGATTATTCTTGCTTAATTCTAATTCCTTTTGTTGTTTTTCCAGAATATCATTTTGGTCTGTGATTTGTTCATTTTGAATCATAATTTTACCGGCCTGACGAACGATTTCTTCATTACGTAATTCTAATTCAAGAGTTCTTTCTTTTATTTTGACCTCTAATTCTGCTTTAGATTTAGCAATTTGAATGGTTTTATATCGTAGATAAGAGAAAGCACTAGCAAAACAGACCACAATTACCAGTAAATAAAACCAAATGGTCTGCCAAAAAGGTGGTTTTACTATTATTTTAAGTTCTTTAACATTTTCACACCATTTACCTTCGCTATTGGTGGATTTTATTTTTAAAGTATACGTTCCTGGTGGTAGTTGAGCGTATGTTATTCTTCGATTTTTTGAATCGGTGTACGTCCAGTCTTTATCAAGACCTTCAAGCATATATGCATATTGTAATTTCGATGGATTGCCCAATTCTATGGCAAGGAAATCGAAAGATATTACGCTTAAACTATATGGGACAATTATTTGATTAGTTAATGAGATATCCTTTTCTAAGAGTTTTTCTCCTTTAACGATTGAACCTATTTCTATTTCTTTATTAAAAGCATAAAAGTTTGTAATGACAATTGTAGGCGTAACAGCATTTACTATAAGATTTTTCGGATTAAAGCAATTAATTCCTGTCATTGTTCCTACCATGATTTTTCCATCAGACAATTTTACACAGGTTTTAGGTGTAAAACTATTATTTAATAATCCATCTGACATATCATATTGCTTTATTGAATTGTCTGCCGTCGTAATTTTTGATAATCCATTATTAGTAGTGATCCATAAATCATTATTTTCATCGAAAGCCATTCCGTTTACTGCATCATTTGACAATCCATTTTTTTCCGTAATACCTTCACTTAGTTTTGTAGATAGTTGCATTTTTATAATGCCATTACCTTGTGTTCCAATCCACAAGTACTTATTATCTTTACTTTGTATAATACTAAAAACGATATTATTTTCTAACAGATAAGAGAATTTTTCGGTCTTTTTATTAAGTAATGCTAATCCAGAGCCATAAGTTCCAACCCAAATATTACCATCTGAATCTTCGAAGATTGTCATTGCTACATTTTTTTGTTGAATCGGACTTATTTGAAATCGTGTAAATGTCTTTGTCTGACGATTATATCGGTTTAATCCACCGCCCCACGTTCCTGCCCATATAACGCCTTCGTGATCTTTCAAAAGGCAATGAACCGCATTGTTTGATAATGACGACGACAACTGATTATTTGTTAATTTAGTTATTTTATTTGTAACGATATTTAAAACATCTATACCGGCACCATCAGTTCCCATCCATAGATTTCCTTCATTATCTTTTGATAGGGATAAGATTGTATTATTACTTAATGCTGGATTTGACTTTGTTGTATAATGTTTTAATGTATTTGTTTTATTATTTACGAAATACAATCCTTTCCCATACGTTCCAATCCATAATCCGACATTGGGGTTTTCAAATATTGATGCGATTTTGCAACTATTGATTTCTTTCCTTATATCTACATTTGTCGATATTTGTTTAAAATTTTGTTTTTGAATATTTAATTTATTAATCCCCTTATCTTCGGTTCCAATCCAAATAATTCCGGACTTATCTCTCATCACATTCAATATAAGATTTGAATTGATTGAATTCGGATTATCTATATCATACATTATGTTTGAAATCTTTTTTGTTTTCATATTGAAAATATCAATACCACCACCTCGCGTTGAAAGCCACGCTATAGAATCATTCTCCATAAAGATATCCCATACGATATTAGAATTATCAGATGAAGAGTTGTTTAAATAATGCTCAAATGTTTTTGTTTTTTTATTAAAGACATTGAGTCCTCCGCCATACGTCCCGATCCATAATTGATTGTGTTTGTCTTCTTCAATACTCATTATTGCCCCTTGAGATATTGAATTGGGTATGAGTGGATTGTTTACGTAATGGACAAATGATTTTGCATTTTTCGATAGCAATTCTAATCCTCCACCATCGGTTCCAACCCATAAATCACCATTTTTATCAAAATAGAGCGACCGAATATCATTATTGACTAATGACGTTTTATCATTCTGGTTATGTTGAAACCGAATAAATTCTTTTGTATAGGGATTAAACTTATTCAATCCTCCACCATATGTTCCAACCCAAATACTTCCATTTTCTCCTTCACAAATTGAATATACGCTATTGCTACTTATACTTTTTGGATTTTTCGGATCATTCATAAAACTTTCGAACATATCGGCATTTTTATTATATCGTAATAATCCGCCGGCAACAGTTCCAACCCATAATATCCCATTTTTATCAACAAATAGAGCTTTGATGCAATTATTAGTTACCCCATTTTGCTGTTGCTCGTAGGATTTATAAACTTTAAATGAATAGCCATCGAATCGATTCAATCCATTTTGCGTTCCAATCCATAGAAACCCTGAAGAATCTTGAACAATATCATTAACCGCTGGATGTGAAAGTCCGTCAATTACAGAAATATGATCAAAAATCAAGTTTTTATCTTGTGCAATTAACGCTGAAGTATAAGCTAATAGAAAATATAGTACTAATCTCTTTTTCATTTTTATTCGGTTTGATTTATTTCTTTATTTGGATAACATATTTAATATAAAACAGATGAATAGTTTTACAAAAACAAATTATGAATTGATTTGAGTTTTTATTTTTCAATAACAATATTAAAGATTTTTTTCTGTTATTTTTACATTTTTAAATGTTAATTTCATATTTCATCTTTCTAAAATGTTAAAAACTATACTAAGATACATATTTATTAGCATACTATGCTCTTTTAGCTTGCAAATATTTGCTCAAATAGAGCATCCTGTTTCATGGAAAATAACATTAAATCCTATAGACAACTGTACTTTTGACCTTAAATACGCTGCAACGATTGAGAAACATTGGCATCTTTATTCTTTTGATATTGGCTCTGGAGGTCCTGTTCCAACAACAATTTCGTTTATTCCCAATGATGGAATCACCTTAGTTGGAAATCCTTTGACAAACAAAAAAGCAACCGAAAAGATGGATCCGATGTTTGATATGAAAATCAAATATTTTGATGATTATGTCGAATTCTCTCAAAGAATAAAAACGAAAGTGTCTCTTTCAAAAATTTCTGGTTATGTTGAATATATGGCTTGCAATGACGAAAAATGTCTTCAACCGGAACAGGTGCAATTTAGTTTCCCTATTTCTAACAATACGAATAAGCAAGAAAGCATAGCATCTCAAAAAAAGATAAAAAACACAGTACCGACAAATAATGTAGCTGTGGATGAAATCAAGACAACAACTAAGGAATCAGACACAACCCAAAGCAACAGGATTATAAAACCCGAAACAACAATTCCATTGCAATCAAAATCGTCGTCTAGCTTTTGGTTAATTTTTATTGGTGGGTTGCTTGGTGGATTCTTAGCACTCTTGACTCCGTGTGTCTTTCCAATGATTCCATTAACGGTAAGTTTCTTTCTTAAACAGAAACAGAATCATCGATTAAATGCCCTTTTGTATGGTTTTTCCATAATTGTGATATATGTAGGATTAGGTCTTGTTACCACACTACTATTTGGTCCCGACGCCATGAACTCACTTTCGACGAATCCTTTATTTAATGTTTTTTTATTTGGTCTTTTAGTCTTTTTCGGAGCTTCATTCCTTGGTGCTTTCGAATTGCAATTGCCAACAAGTTGGTCTAATTTCTTTGATAAGAAGGCAGACACTACATCGGGACTGGTAAGCATCTTCTTTATGGCATTTACCTTAGGATTAGTTTCGTTCTCATGTACAGGACCAATCATTGGGACATTGCTTGTTGAAGCAGCATCTTCAGGAAGCAAAATAGGACCATTGATTGGAATGTTTGGGTTTTCTTTGGCATTATCACTACCATTTACATTCTTTGCAATATTTCCTTCACTATTAAGTAAATTACCTCGTTCGGGAGGATGGCTAAACACCATTAAAGTGGTTCTTGGTTTTCTTGAAATAGCATTTGCATTAAAATTTTTGTCAACCGCCGATCTTGCAGCTCATTGGAATATTTTACCTCGTGAGACATTCCTTTCGCTTTGGATTTCTTTATTTACACTCCTTGGCTTTTATTTATTAGGAAAGCTTCCATTTGCAAACGATAGCGAGATGTCCCACCTATCTGTTTCTCGATTTTTTCTGGCATTAATTTCACTTTCATTTGCTATATATATGATTCCCGGATTATGGGGTGCTCCTTTAAAAGCAATCAGTGCATTTTCGCCCCCACAGCAAACACAAGACTTCGATTTATACACTAACACAATTTCATCGACAAGAAATACGACGAAAAAGGCGAAAAAATATGATGATATTTTCCAAAGCCCATTCAATCTCAATAGTTTTTTTGATTACGAAGAAGGAATGGCATACGCACGTCTGGTTAAGAAACCAGTAATCATTGATTTTACAGGTCATGGTTGCGTTAATTGTCGAAAAATGGAAGTTTCTGTATGGTCAGACAAACGTGTTTTAAATCTGCTGTCGAATGATTATATCTTGATTTCCCTTTATGTAGACGATAGAACAGATTTATCAGCCGACGAACAAAGAGAAGTAAAACTTGGGGATAAATCTCTGATGATTAAAACTATTGGAAATCAATGGAGTTATTTCCAAGCATCAAAATATGGAACAAATTCACAGCCATATTATGTTTTACTTGACGATAGCGCTGAAATGCTTACAACACCTTCTGCTTACGATTTAAATATAGATCATTACATTTCCTTCCTAGAAAAAGGTATTAAAGAATACAAGAAACGAAATAATTAGCAATCTATTCATCAACGAACATCGCTGTAATTTTTCAACAAAGAGAATATTAAAGTTAAGAATATGATACATATTTTTGACTTTAGCAGTAATTTTGTAAAAGTTAATTTTTATTAAAATGTTTTTGCTCTCTATTTCTCCAAAATTCAATGACATCGATGGTTTGGGACATGTCAACAATACGGTTATTCCATGCTGGTTTGAACAGGCAAGAAATGATGTTTACCGTTTTTTTAACCCTCAATTTGATTTCACGAACTGGAATCTTATACTAGCTCGCTTCGAGGTCGATTTTCTCGGACAAATGTTTTTTGATAAAGACATCACAATACGTTCATATATTTCACATATCGGACATTCGTCTTTTGATGTATATCAAGAAGCATGGCAGAACAATAAGCTTTGTGCCAAAGGAAAGACTGTATTAGTCCATTTTAATTTTAAAGAACAAAAATCAGAAGAAATCCCTGCAAATATTAAAATCTTACTCGAATCACACTCTGTTGATAATAAACTTATTACATCAAACTAATCTAATATTGTTTATCTTTCTTAACAACAGAAGATTTTGATTTTATTTCATCTATCAATAACCGTTGATCAAGTTGATCGTTGATTTGTATAAAAGAGCCATGCCCCAGCCGAGCCATATTTTGTAAGGTTCCTATTATATCTTTCGTTTCAGCAAAACCAACAATCGAAATAATTATTCCTCGTTCAGCATTTTCGGCAACCAATGTCATCATTTGTTGTTCCGACATAGAGGAGCCTGTAAATTCGCCATCTGTTGCCAAAATTATTTGATTATTACCTTCATTTACAAAATATTTTTTTGCAAATGAATACGCCATTTCGAGCCCGCTCACACTATTCGTAAATCCAGTTGGGGAAAGAGTATCTATCGTCGTAGTCAAAACAGAATGCTTTAATCCATTCTCTGATTCTATTAATACACGAGGTTGAGTGTTGTAAACAACAATTGTCACAATATCATTATCTCGTAGAGCATTAATCAAAACATCCATACATTGTTTTAATTTTTCCAATCGATGATTCGACTGCATTGATTTCGAAATATCAATAAGAAATACAATATTGTTGGAACGATATAATTCTTTCGGTAATTCTTCGTCTGAATTCTGAAAAACAGAAGAATTTGACTCGTTAATAGTTTCAGACACGTGATGAGAAGTTGAAGTTTGAATATCTGGAACAGAAACTGGCTTTACCGTCTTAGCCTTTGCCATTTCAAAAAACAAAACAGGAGCTGTTTTGGGTATATTTTGAGACAATTCTGTTGTTTTATAACCGTTCGACTCTAATGATATAGCGTACATTCCGATTGGCAATATTACAATTGCCTTCCCTTCTTTATCTGTTTTAAATTGAATTGTTTTACCTGTTGTATAACAAAAGAATTTACAATTGACCTCTTCTTTTACTTGTTCTTTGGTTACTGAATCGATTACACAAACTTTGCGTCTTGTCCAATCTTTTGCATCAGGGAAACAACTGATAGCAGAAACATTGTTCCCTTCGATTAGAAGTTTTATAGGAGTATCAATCAAATTAAAATTTACTTCTATAATTTTGGAAAATGGGCCAACACTATTTGATTCATATTTTACATATAAAATTCCAGTATCATTTGGTGCTATAAAGGTATGTGGATAAGAAATCTTTACTTCATAATCAGCATGTGAATTTAAAATTGTCAATGGTTTTGTCCCCTGATTTATAAACTTAAATACTGTTGGAGGAAATTGGGTACTAATCATATCACCCCAATTATACCGTGTACTAATAAAATGAACTATTTCCTCTTGCGAAAAGCTAAAGAATGGTATCAGGATCAGTATAATTACAACAGTTTTTTTCATTCAAATTTAAAATTAATCAAAAGTAAACAAAAAGGAGTCTACGTTAAGATTAAGCTTTAAATATTTCATATATTTGCTTAAATATTATAATAAACTCCTTCTAAAAGAGTGCGATGTCGCAGACTCACAATAATAGTGAAACGGAAAATATATTTGCCAATATCTATAGAAAGCACTATAGTGAGCTATGTATTTATGCATTGCGATTCATAAAAGATGAGGACGAAGCTGAAGAAATTGTTCAGGAAATAATATTTAAACTATGGGAACAACGCGAACAATTAGAATCGGTTATTTCCTTACGTTCATATCTTTATCGTTCAGTCCACAATCGTTGCCTCAATTATATTAAACATCAAAAACATAAAGATATTTATTCGGATAAGGCTTACGCAGAAATGAAGAAGCTTGAATTAGAATCATTGGAAGACTATAATAACAAAGAACTAGAAGAAAAAGTCCAATCGGCAATAGATTCTTTGCCTCAAAGATGCAAAGAAGTTTTCCAATTGAGTCGCTTCGAAGGGAAAAGGAATAAAGAAATATCAGAATATCTCGGAATATCAGTAAAAGCAGTAGAAGCAAATATTACAAGGGCAATATCATCACTTCGCAAAAACCTAGACAAATACTTAAAAGTAGAATTAATTGTCTTAATTACATATTTTTCGATAAAAATCATATAGGGTATTAAAGAAGCTGTCTGTCTAAGAAAATACAAATAATAAGAACAATGGAATACCTAGAATTAATAGGGAAATATTTAACAGAAGAAAGCACACCTCAAGAAAATGAGAGCTTACTTTCATGGATTAATTCAAGTCCAGAAAATAAGCACGAATTTATAGAGACCTGCAAAATCTGGCATGCAACAAAGAATTGTAAAACATCATTCGATTATATAAAAGCATACAACGCATTTTCAACAAAAATTCAAAATACAGAATTAGTCACAAAAGAAACAAAGGTTGTCTCTTTACATTCAGGAAAGTCAAAGAATCTATGGAAAATGATAGCAATACCCGTTGCTGCAGCAATGATTCTTACTGCGGGGTTGTTATACCTATTTCGTCCAACAACTGAATTACGCACATTTGCCAACAAAACAAATTCTATTGAAACGGTAAAACTTCCTGACGGATCGGTTGCTTATTTGAACAAAACAGCATCATTGACTGTCCCGACAGAGTTTTCGGGGAATACACGTCCGGTTTCAATGCAGGGCGAAATTTTCTTTGATATTTCTAAAAATAAAGCGAAACCATTTATCATTTCTGTAGGAAATGCATCTATTACTGTGAAAGGAACATCTTTTAACGTTTCTTATGACAAAGGAAAAGGGAAATGTAATGTTATTGTAAATACAGGTACAGTAGTTCTTGCAGCAGAAAACAAGAATATGGTGACTTTAACAAAAGCAGAAAAAGGTACGGTCGATTTGAAAACGAATCAAGTTGGTGAATCAATAAACGATGATATTAACTTTCTATCATGGAAAACAGGCATCCTTATCTTTAAAAACTCCAATTACAAAGAAGTATTTAAAGATATTGAACGTCATTATGCAATAACTATTAAATATCCATCAGACATTGATTCAAAACTGGCTTTAACAGCAACATTCGATCATGAAGATCTAAATTCGACATTAAAGGTTATAGAATTAATGTTTAATGTAAAAATTGACAAACAAAATTCTATATTTGTAGTTAGAAAGTAGATTAAACACTAACTATAATAGTCGACCGATGTTGAAAAAGGTATTACTTTTATGTTTTGTATTTACCACATTAATATCGGTTGTTTGTTTTTCTCAATCGAACATTCTCGATAGAAAAATATCACTGAACATTCAGAATAAATCGCTTGTTTCAATACTTGAAACAATTCAAAAAAAAGCCGGATTTACATTTTCTTATAACAATTCAATAATTGAAGGAAATAAATTAACAAGCATTACGGTCTCAAATGCGAAAATAAGATCTATTTTATCTAAAATTCTGGGAGCAAAATATCAATTCAGCATTTACAACAACCAGATTCTTATTTCTCTCAAGCCAGAACAGACTTCGCAAAAGGGGAGATTATTACCTATTTATAAAAAAGGTGGCAACCAACACATTATCGATACAATCCACCTAACCATCAACGACACAATAAAAAAAACGATAATAGATACTCAGATTGTAAAAGTGGCTGATACAGTTATCATTAACGATACCATTATTGTTTCGCAGACAAAAGTTGAAGAAATGCCTAAAATGACATTTTATATTTCAGCATTATACTCCCCCACAGCAGGTTCCATGACAATTTACGATTATAAGAACAAATATAGTGCTATTAAAGGTTTAATTGATAACGCAGAATCTACTTATAGCGGTTTCGACGCGGGATTGCAATTGGATTTATCGCATAAAAACTTACGATATCGGACAGGAATAATCAGTACCTCATTAACAAAAAAGATTTCGTACAGTTTCGATAAAGAATATATTGACGATGGTAGTGTTTTTATCGATTCTATGAAATTATGGCAATACCATACTGTATTATATTACTATAAATATAAAGACGGTGATACGGTAAAAATTCCGGTAATTGATTCAAATCAAGTATACAAAACATATAAATATCCAAAGAAAAAGGTCGATCACAAAACAGCATTCGGGACAAATACCATCAAACTCATTCAAATACCGATTTCTGTTGGTTATAGTTTTTCATTAAATGCACGAAATACATTTACCCCCTATCTCTCTGCTCGTTTTTACTTTGTTACCATTCAAAATGGATATGTTTACAACAGTTTAACTAACAACATAGACTCTCTTTCGAAACACAACGTTTCGCAATTTTTTGTTTCAACATCACTGTCTTTTCAATATGAATTCAAAATTAATAAAATATCATTTATATTTATTGAACCAGCATTAAATCAGTTTATTATTCCAATTTTCAATGATAAAAGGAAAGTTAATGAACGATTATTCCAATGCAATATAGCATTTGGAGTAAGGACATTATTATGTAACACAAAATGATTCGGCTTACGTTCTGCATAGTATTTTTGGTTTTGATTCAACCACTGTTTAGCCAAAGTCAAACAATCATTTCAGGAGGAATGTCTCACACAATGTACCTTTGTGACGATGGCAAGATCTTTACTTGGGGCGATAACAACTTTGGACAATTAGGTAGAAACCCAGAACTAAATGAAGACATTAATCCTGTTGCGATTCCAACATTAAAGGATGTGGTAGCAATTTCGGGTGGAGAGGGATATTTTTCCATGGCAGTGAGGAAAGACAGCACCGTCTGGACATGGGGACAAAACAGTCAGCTCCAATTGGGCACCGACACCTTTTGTACAACAACAGAACTTTGCGAATATTGGGCAAATCCAGTACAAGTAAAAGGCGGTGAAACAGGCACGTATTTCTTACATAATGCTATTTCATGTAGTGCAGGATTAACTCAAAGCTACGCATTACTATCAACAGGTGAAGTTGTTGCATGGGGCGATAATTATCACGGTCAGATGGGAAATGGCAATACTATCCGGCAACAATTTCCAGTCTATGTAAAGACATCTGAAACAACCAACTTAACGAATATTAAAGCAATTTCGGCAGGTGCAATGTTTTGTTTTGCATTAACCAAAGACGGGAAAGTGTGGGGTTGGGGCAAAAATTCAGAATTTGAACTCGCTTGTGGGAATAGTCAAGATCAATACTTTGCGACTCCAATTCTTGATATAAACGGAAATCAATTAAGCGATATCGTTAGCATTTCTGCAGGATACAAACATGCACTTTGTCTTTCATCAACAGGAATTGTTTATGGATGCGGCTCATATAAAGGTGAAACCGTAATAAACGGGACGACTTTTTATACAATACAAAGTTATGCCGAAGAGTTTACATCAATAACTAATGCAACAGCCATTTCGTCTGGTTTTACACATAATATCGCATTAGTAAAAACGACAAATGGACAAAAAGCCGTTTCCTGGGGCGACAACAAATATTTTCCTATTTCAACTAAAAGCTATGGCGGTCAACTTGGCATTGGCGATACATCCATTACCCATAGCACAATACCCCAGACAATCCTTTCAACAATATCAGATCCTATAGATAGTGTAAAATGGATAGCAGCAACAACCAGCAATTCGTTTCTATTTACTAAAAATTCAAAAACAGGAGCAACAACTCTTTTCGGAGCAGGTATCAATGATGCCGGACAATTGGGAGCTCGCGATCATAACGACAGATATTTTGCCATTAAAATAATAATTCCAACCTGCAATGCAAAGTGTCCTACTGCATTTCTAGGTGACAACGAATATCTTTGCTCACCGATTATTGATACATTAAATTCATCGTATGTCAGTCCTCATTTTCTATTCAAATGGTACAAAAATGATATTATAATACCATCAGGAAAAGAATCAAGTCTGGCAATATCATCACAAGGGAAATATACTGTTGAAATAATTGATACCGTTAAAGGATGTGACGCTGTAGCTGATGAAATAACAATAAAGCAAAAAAAGACAACGTTTTCGATACTTGATGCAACATATTGTGGCGATTCTATAACATTTAAAACGTTCAACAATCAAAGTTGTAATTGGTATTCTAAAAAGATTTTTGGAGACTATCTGGGTCATGGTTCTACGATTTCAGTTGCATCGGCAAGCCTTGCAACAACGCTCCCCGACTCATCGAAAACCATTTGGATGTTTACTCAGGAATGTCAACCAATGCCAGATATCGCAAAAAAGAATTGTAGTGCATGTACAATTCTTGCTCCTGTTGTAAATGTCAACACCGAAAATTGTTTATTCACCAACGTCAATGTACAGGCAATAGGCAATAACATTCGCTGGTATAAAACTGGATCAAGCAGTATTTATTCACTTTCAAACAAATTAACAATAGATTCTTCCATTACCGCATCCTATATGTTTCAGGTTACTCAATCTGATACGGTTTGCGAAAGTAAACCTACATCTGTACAATTTTCAGTTGCAAAATGCACTAAGAAATATTCGGTTTCAGGTTCTCTTATTCCTGCTCAAAAAGGTCAGATCATTATCTATAATTTCAATTCATTAACCAATATCATAGATCAAAAAAATACGGATTCTATTGGCAATTATAGTTTTGAGATTTCCGATAATAGCAAAATCCTGATTTTTGGAAAGCCAGATGTATCAGGGATCTATGAACCAACCTATTTTGGCAATACAACAGACATTGCCAGAGCTTATCCTTTATTGGTGGATGCAAATATCGGCAGTGCAAATATCACCCTACAGACAAAAACAGGTAATACTGAAATTACCCGGCAAGTTTCTGTTTATCCAACAATTGTTACAAATTTCTGTAGAATAACAATTCCTCACGCGAATCCTTTTAAAATAAGTGTTTTAAATGCCATTGGCATCGAAATTTATTCAGTTTGTTCAAATGAAGAATCAACATTTATCGACACTTCGAAACTGACTTCAGGCGTGTATTTTATAAAAATCACATCCGATTCCGATATCTATCAAACCAAATCGTTTGTAAAGGAATAGGATTCTTTACTTTGGCACAATTACCGAAAGCGATTTGGAAATGACTTCTATTTGCAGGACATTCCCCTCTGCAATCATTGGTTCTCCATCAAGATGAAATTTCACACAAGGACTGTCCTCCGAAATTGTCAGTTTTGAAACACTAAATGTCTCGTAGTAATGCGATTTTGTAATTGTTCCGAACAACAAACGTAATCCAATAAGTGGTGAAAGTATTAACGGAAATTTCTTTAAGATACAAACATCAATCAGACCGTCATCGAGCTTGGCTTGTGGTGCAATTTTAACATCGTTTCCCCACTGATTGGAATTTGCAAAACTTATCAATAAAGCTTCAACATTTTTTGTCTGTCCATCAAAAGCCAATTTATAAACACGAGGACTGAATGTTAATACTTCAGAAAGTGTAATTTTAATATATGTAAAAAAGCCTCGTTTTTCTGAATCTGCAAACAAATGTCCAATTTCAGCATCAAAACCTATTCCACCAACATTTACAAAACATATTGTATTACATAACAGGGTATCTATTTTCTTGGGAATTCCCTTTTCTATTACTTTTATTGCTTTGCTAATTTTAAGCGGAATTCCTAAACATCGAGCCAGTCCATTGCCCGAGCCTGTAGGAATTATCGCCAATTGACAGTGTGAACCTTTTAAGCCTGATGCTATTTCATTAATAGTCCCATCACCTCCAACACCAACAATTATATCATAATCCGGAGCATTATTTCTTGCAAGTTCTTCAGCGTGGCGAGGTCGTTGGGTGTAGACAAAATCATAAGAACATTTTGTGGCATCGAGAATCTTTACCGTTTGTTTTTCTATCAATTTTTGACGTCCGACACCTGATATTGGATTTATAATAAACAGAATCCGTTTCATTTTTTAACAAAATCTTCGTTTACCACTTGCCAGAATGCCTTTCCAATCAAGCTATCGTCACCATGGAAGTTACCTTTATTCATTGAATATTTCATCGTAGCATTATCAAATATTTGACAATATGAATTAGAGATAAGCCCAAATCCATCGTTGTAGCAAAACAGTGCATAGCCCTTATTAAATTTGTTAAATATATTTTTACTATACACAAACGATTGATTGTTTATTTTCATCTGATTCAAAACTGTTTTTGCAATATCCATCTGGCTACAATATTTTGCAACCACAGTGTCACGGACTTTCAAAGCACCGCCAAGCCACAGCATTGGGATTCTGTATCGATTTATATTTTCATTCGATTTGTTTCCCGGATATATTGTCGCGTGATCAGCAACCAACACAATCAACGTATTTTTCCACCACGGTTGTCTTTTTGCATTTGCAATAAAAGCTCCCAGACATGAATCGGTATAATAGGCAGAGTTAAAATATTTAGCTTCATCGCCTTCCGCTTTAAAAACTTTTTTAGAAGGCACCTCAAATGGTTCATGACTACTCAATGTCATGATATACGTAAAAAATGGTTTCTTCGAAACAGACATTCGTTCAAGACTTCGATGAAAAACGTATTCATCGTGGACACCCCATTTAAAGGTATGAAGCGATTTATCAAAGTCATCTTTATCCGTTACATCATGAAATTCGCCTGACATAATCAGTGAATTCATATTGGTAAACTGTTTATTGCCTCCATACACAAAAATGGTGTTATATCCTTTCCCCGAAAGGACTTTACTTACGGTTGGCAATTTTTCTATCTTCCGAGTAAACTTTATAATGGGATTTACCGACTGAGCCGGATAACCACAAAGAATCGACACAAAGCCTTTATCTGTCCTGGTGCCCGAGGCAAACATATTTGTAAATAGAATTCCTTCATGGGTTAATGAATCGAAATTCGGTGTAATACCATCGCGACCTCCTAGCGTTTTGGTAATATCTGATTCAAAACTTTCCATCATCACGAAAATGACGTTTGGATTTTCAGTATTTAAAACCGACGTTGAAGAATCAGCTTCTTCTTCAATCAACTTGTAAATGGCTTGAGCTTTCTTTGAATCCATATACTCATAGGGATTCTTAAGACTTGAAATTCTATTAAAAGAATACAGAAAATTCCAAACCGGATTTATAGCTACATGATTTGCTGTCATATTTTGTGAGAAATAGACAGTCCCCGTATTCATTGAAGCAACATCAATTCCACCTCGTGCAGGGATGAACAAAACGGCTCCCAGTATAACTAGACACAAAGGCTGATACCATTGTTTTTGAGGGATTCCCTCCGATAGATGTTTCCCTACTATTTTATAATACGTCAAAATGAAGCCAAACGACAATAGTATCCAAAGGAGAAGCAACCCGACAATTTTTATATTACTGGTTGACGATAGTGCAGAAAACGATGTGTCAAAAAACTGAAAAACAGAAACATCAATATGTGACAGCCAATTCTTATATAATTCGATATCGGCAATCATAACAAATGAAAAGATAGCTATCAAAACACTATTAACAATGCCTATTGTTTTTCTAAAAACACGATCACCAATAAATAATAATAAGGATAACGCACAAACAAGCATCAAGACATAACTGGCTGTAGCAATATCCATTTTCAAACCAATGGTTATTGCCTTACAGACATTGTGAAAGCCAATCGTAGAAACAATATTCCATTCATAAACAATAAACAGAAATTTGCAAACCACGAAATACACAATCCAAAATAGGAATAAGGATACTATATATTTCAAGATTTTAATCATACCGTTATTTTATTGTTCCCGGATAGATTTTAAGTGCTTCTTCAATACATTTAACCGCACGTTTCAACTTATCAATTTCAATTACATAAGCAATACGAACCTGATGCTGACCTATTTTCTTCCCGACATAAAAACCCGAACCTGGAGCCATCATTACAGTTTGTCCTTGATACGAAAACATCTCGAGCATCCAAATACAAAACTTTTCAGCATCATCTACCGGTAAATGGACTATAGAATAAAAGGCTCCCTTAGGCATCGGCGAATAAACACCTTTGATATTGTTAAGAGCTTCAATAATATAATCGCGTCGTTTTTTATATTCTATAAAACTTTCTGCAAAATAGCTTTCCGATACCTTCAATGAAGCTTCAGCTGCTATTTGTCCGTATGTTGGTGGACTTAACCGTGCTTGGGCAAATTTTAATGCTGTTTGAATTATCTCTTGATTCCTACTGACAAAAGCTCCAATTCGTATACCACATTCACTATATCGTTTCGAAAACGAATCAATAACAATTGTATGGTCTTCTATCCCTTTCAGATTCATTATCGAATAATGTTTTTCATCATAACAAAACTCCCGATACACTTCATCACAAATCAAAAACAAATCATACTTCAACACCAAATCACGCAATTGCTCAAGTTCTTCTTTCGAATAAACATAGCCCGTCGGATTATTAGGATTGCAAATCATAATGGCCTTAGTACGTGGCGTTAAAGCTTCTTCAAATTCTTCGATTGTTGGTAATGCAAACCCTGTTTCAATCGACGATCGCACTGGAATCATCCGGGCTCCGGTTTCGGTTGTAAAACCGTAATAGTTCGAATAAAATGGTTCCGGCACAATAACCTCATCGGCATAATTCAATATACAATAATATGCAAAGTTTATGGCCTCCGATCCTCCGGTTGTTATCAACACATCTTTGTAGGTAATATCTATACCTATTCTGTTATAATAGAGGGCGAATTCTCTTCGCAACGATTCATTACCCGCCGAATGCGTATATTCGATAACATCTATTTTTGCGTCTCTAACTGCTGTAATCGCTTCAATAGGTGTTTTAATATCGGGCTGACCGATATTTAAATGGAGAACTTCTATACCGCGACGTTTTGCATCCTCAGCATAGGGAACAAGTTTTCGAATTGGAGAAGCCGGCATTGTCAATCCTCTATCAGAAATATGTGGCATCGTATGATTTATTTTAAAATAAAACAGGCCTTAATGATAATCATTAAGGCCTGCGAAATTACGAAATATTTTTATTATTTGGCAGGCGTTGGTGTTGTCGCTTGTGGAGCTTGTGGTTCAACTTCTCCTTTGATAGTTAAATACACAGTACCATTTTTAGCATTCGAATACACGGTGATTTGTTTTGTAAAGCCACCAACACGGGTTGTGTTATATGTCACGTTTATCACTTTCGATTCTCCCGGAGCAACCGGTTCTTTAGGCCATTCGGGAACTGTACAGCCACATGATGATTGAACATTGCTTAAAATAAGAGGTGATTTCCCTGTATTTTTAAACGTAAATTTAGTTGTGCCATTTCCTGAATAAGGAATTTTACCAAAATCATTAACAATCTTGTCGAAAGTTATTTCCGCCATTTTTGAAGAATCAACTGGAGCTGGAGTTGTTTGGGCAAACGATGCAAAAGCAAAGGCTGCAACCGAAAAGAATGTAACTAGTAACTTTTTCATAAATTTTAATTTTAAATAATAAATGCTTTCATATATACAATATACATGCAAAAGTAAAATTATATTACAAATAATTTCAAAAAAATGCAAGATATTTTTTGTAGAGATAAAATATTTCGAACGCAAATCTAAAATAATTGCTTCTATACTCATTCCTCGTTTATAACAAGACTATTTACCTTATGCTCTAAAAGTAACTTTACTTACTGTTTTACAGAATTATACATCTGATCTTATTTTTATTACTGTCGTTTTATATAGATTTTTTAAAAAAGTTTAGAAAATATTTGATATTCTAACATTAAAGACCGTATCTTTGCAAAACCAAAAAAGAAGATACAAACGAAAGATATATCGCGGGATGGAGCAGTTGGTAGCTCGTTGGGCTCATAACCCAAAGGTCGTCAGTTCGAGTCTGGCTCCCGCAACTAAAAAGAGGAATTCAAAATACGAGTTCCTCTTTTTGTTTTTATATGTTTACTCCTGGGAAATTGTGAATCAAGACGAAACCATCTCAAAGACTTTGAATGGTTTATTCTTATATTATAAAAATCAACTATTACAGTGTTACTATTATATGAGCGGTATAACACCAACGTAAGTTAAAGAAGGTGTTATTGTGGTTGTATTATGAGCCGAAATTGGACTGACGGTAACGAATTGGAACAGTTAGATTATTGCTTTATTTCACCTTCTTATCCAAATGAATAATGCAAATTGCTGGATTTTCTACTAAATATTCCAACTCACATTTATCGCCAACCTTTACATTATATTTATCCCAATCTGAATATTGATAGGTATCGTAAAATTGTCCATTTATTATATAATCAAAACTAACATCTTCGGCTTTATTTGAAAAAAATGTTTTCCCGAGATTTGATATTCTAGCGTATGTTATTCTCGTTATTTGATCTCTTGTAAAAACAGGTTCTTTAATCAATACATCAGCATTTGATGGATTGATAGAGTCATACAAAATATTATATTTTTGACCTAACATGACACATCCTTGAGCAGACATACTTATTTTATATTTTTTGTTTTTAACAAAGTAAAATAAATCAATATCGGTACCTTTAGCCTTTGACGAATATTCTGTGCAAACACCAATAGTTTTGCATGGATTCGAAATCACAGTAGGATGAGATTTATAATCATATACAAAATATATAAAAGTTAATATACACGCAAGAGCAACAATTACATTTAGAATATTTTCTTTGTTTTTTATCATAGTTATTGATTTGTGTTAACATTATTTACTAAAGTTTGAGTCGATGCTTGTGATCCTCCCTGATTTGATGACGGTGCATTATCTCCACATGTTTGATTGTCAGGAGTTGTATAGTATTGAGTAAAAGTAGGGGAAAGTAACATTAACATTTTGATTAAAAGACTGTGATGAAGATTGAAATGGTGTTGACGGTGTTGATGGTGTTTTTGATGCTGAATAACTATTATTTAAAGGGACATTATTTTTATTTGATGAAGTTGGTTCGGTCCAATTGTAGTAAAATGCATTTCTAATACCTGAAGTTATCGCATCTTTTAATGGTGCATAAATAGCACATGATCCTGGTACTATTAGGCCAACCATTTCGCTTTCAGCATCTCTAGATCTTTGCATAGGTGCTTTAGCTTTTTTCCCAACTCCTCCAGGAAATTTAAAATTATTATCTTTATTAAAAGCTTGCCAATCATAATTTGTTCTTAATGCAGACGCAACAACATTTACTTGTGGAATTAATAGACCAATACCACCTGTTGCACCATAATATGCATACTGTGTCGCTGTAATAAGTACATCATCAAAATCTATATTTTCTAATACTGGTTTCCCCTGCATATAGTTTGATATTGCTTGAGAAGTGTATTCAACAGCAGCACCAACCAAAAATCCGCCTAATGCACCTACCCAACCAAAATCTCCTTTAGGGTCAGAATTTAAAATTGGGTTATTGTGATTAGTTGAATATGGACTTTCATAAGCTAAAGGTTTTGGGTCTAGGTTCCATCTTCTTCCGATTCGTGCATCATATTCCCAGAACTCAGCCGTGTAAATCCCAGTACCAATCTCGTTATCCTTCTCCTGACCGTTGAACCCGAAACGATACACAAATATTGGATTAGAATTGGATATAGAGCATAATTTAGTCTTATTGCTGATCATATTGTATCGTTTGACGATACGAATATAGTAAAATAAATTAATTCTAAAAATATCAATATGATGTCAATAGATATTTTCTACTTCAGTCAAGTCGTTAACAAATATCATTCGTTTATTTGCATCATCAATAAATTTGTTAGATATGTCCATGACCTTCCGCAACTAAAAAGAGAAATTCAAATTCCTCTTTTTGTTTTTATATATTTTTATTCGTGCGAAATTTCCATCCACTTTATCAAACAGACCACAATCTGTTACTAGGATAAAGTCATATTAGAGAAACAGTTGCCAATATCTTTTGCGTCAAGCCCTTTCCTTTATTAACATTTTGCCATATCTTGAAAAGATAGGTATACATCATGAAACCAGTTGCCAATATCTCAATTAGATGAGTCGAAATGTTTATCTTCGAAGCCTTTTGATTACAAACATCAAGGCATAACTCCAAAAGATATTCCCTAATCTTTCCATGATATGGCAATATATTATAAAGAAGAGCCGACATCTTTTTGTTCAAGTTCCTTATCTTATTCAATGATGGGCATATCTTTAAAAGATAAAGCGATCGGGTTATGTGAGGCGGCTACCGTTATCAAATATTTATTCAACTCTCGGTATTTTATTTTAGAAAGGGTCGAGTTGTGGAGTTCTAAAACGGTTTTGTTTTTAAATTCACAACACCGACAATTTTATTACATATATACATTCAATATTTACACTTTGTCACCGTTTATTTTATAGTATTAACCTTTAAATCTTAATGTCATGAAAAAAACGTTTTTTGCGGTTCTTCATCTCAGTTCGTATAAAGAATCGGTTAAGGTGTACCAGCTT